>Ga0209634_1002619_pt1 | contig 12512 bp, 8 predicted proteins | sample LinPmetageLP40_FD_184043 | JGI IMG/M metagenome (GOLD analysis project Ga0209634, IMG submission 184043) | Marine viral communities from the Pacific Ocean - LP-40 (SPAdes) (version 2) | ecosystem: Environmental > Aquatic > Marine > Oceanic | place: Pacific Ocean | collected 2010-08-26 | reverse complement strand
TTTGCCTTCATTATCTGTATTAAAATAATATTTACTATTTACACCTGGATATATACATGGTTCATATGATGAGAAAATATTATATTTCAAAGTCAATAATTCATGAAGTACATCTCGTTTTACTTCAAATCCTAAATAATAATCACTATTTATTAATACTATTTTGTAATCCTTTATTTTACATACACTCGAATCAATAATACCGTTTTCAATTAAACATGTATTACACTTTTTACAATTTGTATGTTCTATTTTAGAACACAAATTACAAATATAATGATCACATACCGTTTTTTTAACATTATTACACGAGACATCTGTATTACAAAATTCACATTTAATCGATGTATCTTCTAATGATTCAATTTGGTTATCTGATAATGGTTTGTAAAATACTCCCTTCAAATCTTTTATATTGTTTATTAAAATTTTAATAGATCTTTCTCCTTCATCAAAATTTTTAAGACCAGTCATAGATATAGCTCCATTATTGAATAGTTTCACATTATTTAATCTATCAGTATATGGACGAATAACAAATGTGATTTGATTGAAAAATACTCTTTTTTTTGCTTTTGCTTTTTTTGAATGTATTTTCATATTTGTACCTCGTTTAATAGAATTTCCATGTTCAATATATTGTATATCATCCGATATTTCTAAAAATTTAGAAATAATAGACAAATTGACAAATGAATTTATATTACATGTTGCTGTGTGGGTTGATATTCGTAAATCTGTAGAAGAAAATTTCATCTTCTTTAAGCCTATTTATTATGCGCTTTTTATCTTTAAATTCATTTTCATCAATCAATTTTATTAATTATAATAATATTTATATTTAATTTAAAAGGTATTTTAGGTAATCTATATAATGTATGGATGATTATACTATATTAGGAGTATGTAGACATGATACATCTGAAGTAATTACACAAAAATATAAAAAATTAGCATTAAAATATCATCCTGACCGTAATTTAAATAATAAATTAGAATGTGAAGAAAAATTCAAAGAAATTTCTAAAGCATATCATAATATTATCAATAAAAAATCATTTAATGTGAATGATTATAACTATTCTCATTTATTTACAAAGATTAATAATGTCAAAAAATATTTTAAAGATATAAATTATGAAACTCTAATAAATAATGTTATAGATAATGTATCTAATTTCAATGATTTTGTAAATGAAAAAAATAATGAAAAAAATAATACAAAGGAAAAAGATGAAGATTTATTCATAAATGCTAATATTGAATTATTTGATATATACAATGGCATAAATAAATCTATAACAATAGAACGTTTACGAAAATGTAATGTTTGTAAAGGAATCGGTAAAATAATTACAAAAGATAAACTTTTAGAAACATGTCAATCATGTTATGGCACTAAATATACAAATACAAAAATAAATCTTGAGTTTAATTGTAGAACTAAAAATATATGTTTTCCTAAATTTTCAAATCATTGTGAAGATAAATTACCAGGTGATATTATTATAAATACTATAGCGAAACCACATACATGCTTTAATATTTACAATAATTATGATTTAATATATACTTACACAATTGATCATGCTGTTCAGAATGAATATTATATTGAATTTAAACACTTGGATAATAGAAAATATAAATTTAAAATAATAAATCCAATTTATAATTATAAATACAAAATAAATAATTTAGGATTATTGTACAATGATAATAGTATTCAACGAGGAGACTTATATATTATTATACAAAATAGTATTTTACACTATAAAACATCCATTGAAATTAATTAGTAATAAATCGCGATGCTATACCCATTCCCTCTAATTCTTGTATCAATAATTTACAAGAATATGGTATTCTGATTTCAGAGAAATCTATATAATTATTACATGGTTTACATTTGTATATATTCTCTTCAGGATTAACTGACGCCATAAATCCACATTCATTACATATAAATACTCTATAATTATCAGATACATCTAACATGCGCTCCTTCAAAAATTGAACACTACCATGAGCAATCATACAATCTCGTTCCATTTCACCAAATCTAAGACCACCATCTCTGGCTCTCCCTTCCGCTGGTTGTCGTGTCAATAAGACCATAGGTCCAGTCGCCCGTGAATGTATTTTATCTTCTACCATATGTTTCAATCTTTGATAATATGTTGGTCCAATAAATATTTTAGTAGACATTTGTTTTCCATTAAACCCATTATATAATATTTCATTACCATTATTTTCAAAATTATTTTTCTCCAACAAATTCATTATTTTATCTATACATGTATTATTAAATGGTGTTCCATCACCATATCCACCACTAATTGTAGCAACTTTACCCAAAATACATTCAATTAATTGTGCAATAGTCATTCTGCTAGGAATCGCGTGTGGATTAACAATAATATCTGGTCTAATACCATCTTTAGTAAATGGCATATCCTCTTCAGGTAATACCATTCCACATGTACCCTTTTGTCCATGCCGTGATGAAAATTTGTCTCCTATGGTTGGTGTTCTTGGAGACCTTACACGAACTTTACAGAATTTATGTCCGTCTCCATTACGGTTTACATATATTTTATCTATATATCCTGACTCATTACTTCTTAAAAATGTGCTACTATCTTTATATATATGTTTCGATTTAGTTTTATTTTTAATTGGAAATACTTTTCCAATAATTATATCATTTGATGTAACATGAGTATTTACTGGTACAAACCCATTAGATTCTAACTTATCATAACATCCTGGCTTAATACCAGCAGTTATATTTGGGTTTGGTTTCATTATACGTTCATCTTGGCCAGATGATTGAATTTTTTTTTCATCGTCTCTATATGTTCTGTAAAATGTGGATCTAAATAATCCTCTATCAATAGAACCCTTATTTATTATAATAGAATCTTCTTGATTATATCCAGAATAGGAACCAATAGCAACAATAACATTTAATCCATTTGGTATTTCTTTTGACGGTACTAACTTACCTATATTAGTATCAACCAATGGTTTGTTTGGATAGTATAATATATGTCCCATTGTATCCATCCTTTTGCTAAAATTAGTCATATAAACACCCATTGCTTGTTTACCCATAGCAGATTGATATGTATTTCTAGGAGATTGATTATGATTTGAAAATGGAATCAATGATGACAACAATCCTAAAATTAAACTTGGATGAATTTCACAATGCGAATATTTTATTTTTTTATTCTTCAAATTATTATAAACCGCTATCATTTTATAATAGGATTCTTCGGTATCTATATATTCTATACAACCAACTTCATCCTTCCTCATATCTTTACTTGAATAATTTAAACTCGAATTTAATGATCGCAACACCAAATTCCTAAATTTATATGATTTATTCGATATATTATTAATGTCTTCTTTAGTTATCAATAATTTATTATTTTTAACAATGTAAAGAGGTCTACAACAACGACCAGCATCAGTAAAAATATTAATTTGATTCATATCGGTATTCAATGATATTGATACATATATATTAATATATCCTTTACGACGACTATCTATCAACATGTTATATATATCAATTGTTGCATTTGTAACATACATCCATGCTCCATTTATAAATATTTTAGATAATTCCTTAAATTCAATTATATTTTTAATATCCTCTATTTTAGAAATTGTACTATTTGTTTCCAATAATCTAATAATCGGTTCTTCGCTGCTTTGATTTGTAATATATGTCATTATACTTAAATTTTTAACCAATCCAACAGCACCACCTTCAGGAGTTTCAGACGGACAAATAATACCCCATTGTGTATTATGTAATTTTCTAGGAGGAACTAATTTCCCAGTTTTTTCCATAGGTGTATTAACACGTCTTAAATGCGATAAAGTAGCATTATAAGTTAGTCTGTTCAATACTTGTGCTATTCCTACTTTATTTGTTGAACTTTTAATCCCCCAATTACCTGTAGCTAATCCATATTTTAATCCAGATTCAATTGTAGTTGATTTAATGATCTTGAATAAATTATTATTATTTACTATACTTTCTATATTCATATGTTTAGAATTTTTCCATGGATTACTATTTAATTCTTTCATAATTTGATTTCGCATATCTTTTGTCATTTTAGTAAAATATTGACGGAATAATAAAGCCATCAAATATCCAGATGTTTCAACACGCTTATTACAATAACTATCTCTATCATCATACGGTATTTCATTAAAATAACATTTCAATAGTTTGTTAACCATATACCCTAAAAATAGACCTTTTTTTACAAAACATGGTCCAACATGAGATAATACATCACGTTCAATCATTTCTCTAAATAATCTTAATTTTGTATCTCTATCAAGTTTGATATCCTTTGGTTGACCTAAAATTGAACTGTGTCTCAATATATATTCTAAAGCATCTTCTTGTGTCAAAATAATAGAACCTTCTTCAATTGAACTCGATAACAAATTTAATTTATCGACATTATCATCAACATCATACAATATATGCTCTAAAATACTTTTATCTGATACAACACCGAATGCTCTAAATAAGATAAACAATGGTATATCCAATCTACAATGTGGTATATTTACCTTAAGTGTTTTACCACGTAAAACATCTTTATTTGAAAATTTTATACTACAGTTTTTAGGTGTATTAAATCCAACTTTTGATACAGATTTTATTTCTGCTATATGACTATACTTTAAATTACTTTTACTAGCCTTAAAAACATAAACCTTTTGTTCTGCTATTTTTTCTTGACCAACAATCACCTTTTCATTTCCATTAATTATAAAATATCCACCCAAATCAAGATTACATTCATTTTGTGAATCCATTTCACCCACACAATACTTAGAACCAACCATTATTGGAATTTTACCAATATTAACTTTTTTCAATACTTTACTATTTATCAATTCTTTTTCATTATTGTTATTTTTATAAATTTCAATCGTCAAATCGATAAGAAGTAATGATGAATAAGTTAAATTTCTAAGACGCGCATCACTTGGATACATTAATTTTGTGCTACCGTTATTTTCATAAATTACTGGTTTATTAAAATATACATTTCCAAAATTTATATGAATTTCATGTTTGTATGTATTATTCTTTTCATCATAATTATTAAATATTAACAATGGATTTGATTGTTTTACAATTTGTTCTATTTTTTTATCAGTAAAATCATTAAAAGAATCAATATGATGTTTTATTAAACTACTGTAATTATCTTCTTTTAAATATGCTTCTGCTACTTTCCAAGTATCAGTTTCATAATTAAATTTTGATTTTTCCATAATATTTAACTGTTATTGGTTAAATATTAATTCAATTTTATAAAAATATAAAATAAACTTTAAATAATAATATACATACATTTATAAATTTTATGGGATTTTATCTTTTAAAGGATATGTATCTTTAGTTACATATAAATCCTCATTATGTAATTTATCTTCTGAATATTCAACTATATTTTTATAATCAACATTATTTGAATATTTATTGAAATTACTATTTAATGTAGTATTTAATTCAAATGGTCTTATTTCTGGATAACTATTTAACATTTTAGAATATTCATCATTATCATATTTCATATAATATTGGCGTTGTAAAAATGTGCGTATTTTCTCCCTTTCTAATGATTTATTTTTATTCATTAATGTTTTCAATATAGTTTCCCCAAGATTATTAGTTGTATGAATCTCTGCTCCATATTGTACTAGAATTTCAAATATCTTATAATTCATCCTATCATGTTTATAATTATCTCTTAAAGGTATCGCTGCAGTGTGTAATGGCGTTTCTCCATAATTATTTTTTATCAAAATATTGCTAAATCCATTATAATCTAATAATATTTTAACACAATTATAGGATCCAGATCTTACAGCACAATGCAATACAGTATCGCCATATTTATTTTTATGCTCTATTGAAAATCCACATTTTAGTAATTTATCCACACATGTATAATTTCCTTTTAAACATGCAATATGTAATACATTATTCAAATCTTTATTAACAATATGTTTTTTACAATTACTATATTTTATCAAATATTCTATACATTTATCAGCTTTATAATATACCGCATGATGAAAAATTGTATTTCCACCATATCCATATTTTAATTGGGCATCTCTATTTTCACCATTTTTGTAATAATTTTCTAAATACTTAGAATCATCTCTTTTTATAGCCTCTATCAAATAATAATGATTTGTTTTTATTTCATCCATATTTTTATTTTCTATTGTAAAATATTTATCATCATTACAAAATGATGTATAACAATCTTGTGTTAATTTAGAAATATCTATATTTTTCTTGTCTTTATAATCTTCGGTTTCTAAATTTATTAATTTACATAATTCGTATGCATCAGGCGTTTTCCAATCTCCATCTCCACATTTATCTTTATCAGTTTCATTACATACTCTTATAGAAGAAATAGTATTGTTATTATCAGATACATCTATATGCTTGTATTTTTCTAATGTTTGTTTAATACTATTTTTTTTATCTTTATCATCTAATCTATTCAAATAATTTTCATCTACAACAATACCTTTATCATTATTGTTACAGCATACTTGCGAATTACTATTTTTATAGCCACTACATTTGTTATTAAATAGTGTTTTTATATTTACTATTTCATTATTAGTAAAAGATTTATTTGTTTTTGGATTTATTCTATTAAATTCTACTTCTTTATATGGTCGATATGCTAAATTACATTGTTTTGATTTATCAATACATGATTTATTTGTTAATACATCTGTTAACAAACTATCATTTTTATTATATAATACAATTTTTTCTTTTTTAATTATTTCGATTATTTCTAATATATCTTTGAATTTTAATTTCAATAATTCCCACAATTCTTTTAATTTTATTTCACTAACTTTATCAAACTTTAATTGTATAATAGTTGTATTCGCATTTTGAAATGGTTCAAAATTTGTAAAATCTTCTCCAACCCCACTAGACGTTGTCTTATTTTCGTCCGATGCCCCACTAGACGTTGTCTTATTTTCGTCTGATGCCCCACTAGACGTTGTCTTATTTTCGTCTGATGCCCCACTAGACGTTGTCTTATTTTCGTCTGATGCCCCACTAGACGTTGTCTTATTATTAGTTATTTCACTCACTTCTAAATTTGTAGTTTTATCATTAATTGCTAGTTTAATATCTTGTACTGAAGTAGTATTATCACTATTTCTAATTTCAACATTTAATACATTATATTCTTTATCAGAACTATCAAAGTTTTCTTTTATAAAAAAAAAATAAAAAAAACATAATACTATAATTATTAATGTTAATATTTTTATCATTAATATTAATATATAAAATAAATTATTTAATTTATCTGCTATTTTCATTTACAATTAAATAAAAATAAAATAGTAAAATTATTGTAATCATTATTAAATATCGATTCATTATATTATACTTATATATTTTTAAATAATATATACATAATTACAAGTATAATTATTATAATAGCAAATATAATAAACATATTTATAACTTCTTGATTATTAGCAACACCATTATTAGCAGCACCATTATTGGCAGCAACATTATTAGCAGCACCATTATTAGCAACACCATTATTAGCAGCACCATTATTAGCAGCACCATTATTAGCAGCAACATTATTAGCAGCAACATTATTAGCAACACCATTATTAGCAGCACCATTATTGGTAGCACCATTATTATTGGTAGCAACATTATTAGCAGCCACATTATTATTAGTAGTGTTATCATTTAGTCGAACACTATTTATCATTAGATTATTTGTACCAGTAACGCTATTTGTACCAGTAACGCTATTTGTACCAGTAACGCTATTTGTACTATTAACAGCCTCTGATATATTTATATTATCTATAGTTTGTTGAGTAATATTTGGTATATTTTGATCAAATATTTTGTTTTTAACATTTGATGGATTATTTGGATCTAATTTATTTTGATTCATAATATTCACATTATTAACATTATTCACATATTCATCATAATAATACGGATTATCATTACTATTTTTTAAAAAATGTCTTTTTTTATTACCATTTAATATTATATTTTTGTTATACATGAGAGTTTTTGCTTTAGCAAAACCATCGAAATCATACTCATATAAATATGATTCCCCTTCAGGGGTTTCATAATCAAGAATATATTTTTCAGTTGTTGGATACATTTTATTAATATTATTCAAGATCTCATCGTTTGTATTATTTTCATAATTATAAATATTTTCTTCTTCAGTTACATCTTTCAAATCAATTGTACTATTTGAAATATCATTTAATCTATCGCTCACTTCCTTATCGCTAACAATTACAGTTATTACATTTTTCGTTTCATCTACAATTAAATCAACTATTTGTGATGAATCCACATAGTATGGATGATTCGCTAATACACGCGTTATATAAGCATAGATTACATCAGGTGTCAATCCAGACACATCGGCGTCAAAATTTAAATCTATTTTGTATACAGACTCATAATCATCTAATGAAGATTTTACTATATTATTTTTGTTATCTGCCATATATTATTAACAAATAAATTAATATAAGTTAAAATGGAAAAAAAAAATAATTGAGATTTATTATGGAAAATAAAATAAAAATAATTAAATTAGAATCAAATGACACAAATAAATCTAATCTATACAAAGATATATTATCATCATCAAAAAAAGTGAAAGATATAATAAAAAAAACAAAGGCAAATAGAAATAAATATAGACGGCAAAAAGATGTACAATTTGATGACTCACAACCAATAAAAGAATCACAACCAATAAAAGAATCACAACCAATAAAAGAATCACAACCAATAAAAGAATCACAACCAATAAAAGAATCACAACCAATAAAAGAATCACAACCAATAAAAGAATCACAACCAATAAAAGAATCACAACCAATAAAAGAATCACAACCAATAAAAAAAACAAAATATAATAAATCTAAGTTTTTTAAATATGAAAAAAAGGAAAACTGTATTAAGACAAAAAAAAATATACATGTATCTACAAATAAATCAAAGAAAATAGCGACAGATTTATTTAAAAAATCAAATAGTATTTTAAAATATTTTGATAACAAAAAAAAACAAACCATAAAAATATTTACTACTAAACAAATTGACAAATTTATAAATGTATTAAATTATTATGCCGAATATGAGCAATATAAAAATATTAATAAATACATTAAAAAATTAAATAAATATCAAACGATTCAAATATTATTTAAATTAAAATTAATTGCTAAAAAAAGCAATGCCCCAATATCTTTATTAAAAAGTATTTTATTTACATATTTTTATTCATCTATAATAATATCTTAAATATAAGATACAAATCTATTACTATATAATCTAAATTTAGCCTTTTTACTTTTTTTGGGTCTTTTTTTTTTAAATCGTTTTTTAGATTTATACATAGTATATAATAATAAATTAATTAACAAATTTTAGATTTCCAATTCCATTTTTAATTACAAATATATTGTAACTAACAATAAATAAATATACTTTGAAATCATATTTATTATTATCAGATGAAAAAGTTGAAATGTGTTTTTTGAAATAAATCATTGGGTTATTTATATCCGAAAAATTACATGATCCAGAAGGTTGATAATCTAATGGATTTAATGAAAATGAATACACATATATACCATTAAGTGCTTTTTTTTTAAAATGTTGGTATATTTGTTGTTTGCTAAAATAATCAGCATCTTTATCAATTCGTAAATTTCCATCAAACTCTATTTTAACATTTGTTAACATATTTTTTTTTAAATTAGTATGTGTAAAATCACTAACATGATTTGAATTTTTGATGCTATAAAATACATCTTTACTAGAATCAGTGCTATAATAACAATCATTATAAAGATTACTATTAGAATATGGTGGTATGTCTTGATTTATCCAATTACTATAATTACTCCACTCATTTATATGCTTAAAATCATCTCTTTTTATAACCCACGTTAAATATTTTACAGGATTAAATGCTGAATATATTTTTACTGGTGTTTCTTCTATATTATGTTTTAGTGTACTACCATCCTTATTCATTATTCTTGGCTGTTCTATTAAATATTCATGGTCATGTATCGCAAATCGTTTACGTTCCTCATCATCTAAAAATATATATTCTCCTTCTAAATTTGGCGTGATATTAAAATTATAATTATTAGTAAAATAATCTATTTTATGATGATCTTGATCCTTTGGTTTTATTCGCTTATTAAAGGATTGAGAGCCATCTTTACTATATTTAGCATCTATAATAGTATACAAATCTCTAAATTGTTTCATTTCAAATTCTACACTCAATGTGCTATATTGTAATGCTATTAACGGTATCGCTAATCCGCTATTTGAAGCAAATGAAAATGGCAATGGAACTTTTATTTTTCTTGATTGAATTGATGGAAATATATTTGTATATGTATTTGTTGTATTTGTTTCTATTTTATCGGAATGATCAAATACTATATCATTTCCTTTAAACTCTATTTTTTTACTACTATATTTAGATGATTGCCCTAATGGTGTTTGTGTTGTTGTTATGTGTGGATAGTTCCCATTTTGTCCTAATCCATTTTTAGGATCGTAAATTTCTTTAACATGTCCTATATTTTCATTAAATATTCTTTTTTCATCGTCTGATAAATGTAATTCTTTCCAGATATTTACATAATCAGAATATAATGTACTAATTATTTGGTCATTAATTTTTAATGAGACCTTATTGAATATATTTATCCCTATATTTTCAATCCATTTGAATTCATAATTTTCGGACACACCATCATTAACACATTTTCCAGAATATATATCTGGTAATTCAAATGTTAAATATATATTTCGCAATAAGTCTCCATTTCTTGGTACTGTCGCTTTCATATTCACAGTTTCATCATACACTAGTGTATTTCTAGAAATAGTATCAAATTTGATATTTTCCATCGCAAAGCGGGCATATTTTCGATATACAATTTTATAAAATGATATTTGTGGATTTATTTCTAAAAAATTATTTGTGGCATTTTTATTATAATTTTTAATTTGATATAATGCTCCAACTGTCATAATTAATATTAATACATATTTTTCTTTTAAATATAGTTTATTATTATAATGGTTGAAAGAACCAAATATTTGGTTCAAGATTAAATTTATACTTCCAAAATAACATAAGCCCTTCATTTCACCTATATTTATATTCAATTCATATGAAAACAATCCAACATTATATAATGAATAATGTGTCCTTTTGTATCTAGGAAAGTAGTTTTATAAATTACATGATCGAAAATTCTAGAACAACAAACGAAATAATACCACGTCTATACTATAAAGAACTTACTAATAATGATAGTTTGAATGAAAATAATAAAATATAATTAAATAGTAATGGGAAATATATTTGAATCGTGTAAAGGTAAAAAACAAACACTATTTAACAATTCGTTATTTGAACCATTAAATAATAATGATCCGTATTCTAGTTTAAATCTCTATAATAATTTAGATTTTATAGAATTAAATGAAGCGTTAGCGAATTATAAACAACGAATCGAAAAATGCGAATACAACATATTGACAATTGAAGAAAATTGTCAAGAAAATTTTAAATTATTATCTAAAGATATCTACCATATTAATAGCAAATTACATGTCGAACCACCAACTGTCATCTAAATAGGGTGGTAAAGCCCCCGAATCAGAACATTCTACATTTGCAGGTCCTTTTCTAGTGACTGCCTCAATTTCATCATAACTTAAAGCTTTTCTATGGTATCTTAAATCAGACAAATAGCCATCAAATCCACCATTCATATTTATCCATAAGTTTCCAAAATTTTGTTTGGCGACACCATCTAATTTTTTCCTTTCTCTTAAATATCCATTTATATATACATCTAAATATGGTCCAGTTAATACAATAACACAATGAACCCATCTTTTTATCGGAATATTTTCTATATCAACATATTCATATATTTTATTGAATGTGTTCATATATATTCGCAAAGCATTCTTATCTGGATGAATATAAACCCCGGGTGCTCTATTTGGATTTGATGTTTTATTACCTTTATGGAAAATATGTTTCCAATCACCAAACATATATTGCATGTTTTCAATAACAAACCAAAAACTGTATGTAAACTCTGCTCCACCAGCTTCATTATCAGACCTGTACAATGTTATTGAGTTTTCATTTTTAGGATCTTGTGTAACAATTTGAGAATTTTTAGCATTTTTTCCAGTCTTTAATATCCAAGGACTATTATTTTTAGAATTTATATAATAAAAAATACCTACATATATTCCATACATAACCAATATAACCACAATTAATATAACTAATATTTTACCTATTTGTAAAACTAATGGATCCATATAATATAATGTTATAAATTAATTTAGA
>Ga0209634_1002617_pt1 | contig 12515 bp, 13 predicted proteins | sample LinPmetageLP40_FD_184043 | JGI IMG/M metagenome (GOLD analysis project Ga0209634, IMG submission 184043) | Marine viral communities from the Pacific Ocean - LP-40 (SPAdes) (version 2) | ecosystem: Environmental > Aquatic > Marine > Oceanic | place: Pacific Ocean | collected 2010-08-26 | reverse complement strand
GACATCTACGACATCCGTCTGCGCACCGCTCAGCTTGCGAAACCCTGGCAGTCTTTTCGCGCCGATTTCGTGAGCGAACCGAAATGGCGAAGCGTGAAGGTCCCCTTCGCATCCTTGACCGCACATCGGGTAGACGCAGCGTTTGACCCATCATGTCTGAGACGTATTGGTATATTAGCAATAGGACATGAATGCGAGGCTCTCGTCGCGGTCTCCAGCATCGGCTTTTACACCTCGACTTAACGGCGCCCACACGGCCAGACTTACCGCATTTGCCACCGGTATCTTCGATTGCCATCTGCTGCGGCGCGAACCCGTCGTGATAGGTGTAGTTTATGGCGATGGGCACATGCGCGTTGTTGTCGGCCGTGTCGCCCAAGTTCCGCGTGTTTGAGGAGAGGACAGTCAGCGCTTCGCTTTCGATCACTCTAGCGGAACTGGGCTCGCGCCATGCCAAGAGTATGCCGCGGTAGGGCAAAATCATCGACAGGTCCGGAGCAGGACGCCTGAGGAAGTGCCCCATGTACCTGCCTCATTTGCTGTCAAAATCTTTATGAACCACGCTCCGATGACAGGGGCGCTGCGGTTCAAGCGGTTGTTATTCTGGCGGCACGTCCGTGTCCCCCCTGACGTAGGTTTGAAGGCGTGACGCCTGCTGTGTCCGGGCGCGTCGTTGCGGTCCTTGCGCGCTTCTCTCAGCTCAGGATGCGATAGATTTTTGATCTTGAGCTACCCGCTCCCTTTGTCCGGGGATCAGGCGTTCGCGCCCTTTTACATAGAGCTTTGACCAACTGCGGGTCCCTTGAGGGTTCCACTTTGCACCTCCCTTTAAGCCCCCCTCTGTCCGTGGTTTGCACCTGACCGATGCGAACCGGGCCGCCGCTTAAGGCCGCCCGCGGTGTTCGTCCCGCGGAAGTTTTGGGCGAGGGAGCGAATGGGTTATCCACATCTCTTGGGCGGGATGCCCACGCTTTTTCTTTGGATCAGTTTTACCAGAACATAGGCTTTGAGACATGCCGATGATCAAGGCCCCCCGGCTGGGCCCAATTTGAAAGAACTGCAATGCCACCCTGTGACAAAACCAAAAGACCCGAACGGCTGAAGGTCAATGTGTCACCTGCAGAGAAAGAGCTGCTGATGCAAAGGGCCGCCGCCGCGGGCCGCAGTCTCTCGGACTACCTTAGGCATGTGGGGCTTGGCGCCAGGGCAGGGGCCTCGGCGGTGCAGGTTATGCAGTTGGTCGGGCTGCTGGAAGAAGGTCTAACCCTCTTGGAGCAGATCGCAGATCAGCAGGACGCCGCGCAAGACAACGGCTTGGTGATTTTGGCCCGGTTGCACCGGATCGAGCAGCTCCTTGTGATGTTGGCCCCGGTTCCTTTTGTTGCCCGGACATCGGCATGTTGATCGGTTGGTCGCCTCACCAGGGTTCTGCAGGCTTGCATCAGCCCAGTGCCTATCTGCTTGACAGTCAGGTGATGAAGGCCGTCGGGAAGGCCCGGGTTTTGGAGGTCAGAGAGCCCGCGCCTGAACTTCTGCTGGGCCAGCCCAGCATCGTACAGAGCGCGATTTCTGCCCTGCGCTTCGAGCAGAAGTACCGCGTAGCGACCCTCTCCTTTGCCCCGATTGATATTGATGTGGCCGCGTTTAATGCGGGGGAGGTCACCGCGCGTAAAGCGGGCGCAGCGGCGATCGATCTCTTTTTGGAGATGGCCTTTGCCGGGGTGCCTGAGCCAAATCGCCCGCCGGTTTTTGCGGGCACTCATACGCATACTGGGGGTTTGGAAATCAACATTGTGATGCCGCGTTTTGTTTGGACGCCAGCTGGAGAGCTGCGCAGCTATAACCCGCATCCGCCAATGAAGGGCAGCCGAGATGCTTGGGATGCTTTGGGCGATTTTCTGAACGAGACCTTTGGTTGGGAGAACCCGAGGTCCCCAGAAAAGGCGCGTGGGATCGCGGGACCTGACTGGCTGGAAAAACGGGTGGCGGCAGCACTGCGGCATAACGTGCAGTTCACCACGGCAATGCCAAAGCTCTTCATGTTACAGGGCGCCAAGAGGATCGCAGCCTCCCGCCAAGGCCGGGACCGGGCGGGGTTCTTGTCTTTGATGGCAAAGGTGGGGGCTGCGGTGAAGTGTCACCTCGAGCTGAGACCGGGGGGAACGATAGCTTTGGTTTCAGAAACGGACCCGCATCCGCTTGTGTTGCACGGCACATGTCTGGGGACAGGTGCCCCGACAAAGAAAGCTTTGCCCCAGCTCTGCGTACGCAGTGCTCTGTCGGCGCAGTGGCGCCGGCGTGCGGCTTGGAATGCCTCCCGGTACTCAAAAGATGCCTGGACCCTGGCCGAGCCCAGCTGGGCCGGGAGGGCCCAAGCGCCGCAGCGCGACCTGGCTTCATGCCACCCCGCCGTGCCCAGATCCGTGCAAGCGCCGCAGCGCTTTGCCACCGTCGCGCGCCGTTTCGCGGCAGAGCTGCGTCGTTTGCATGATCACTTGGCGCGGACAACGGCCCACGCGCTGATCGGGACCTGCCTCGCCGCCTTTGACCGCCGGGCTTTACGCCGCATCACAACCAGCTTGGAGACATTTTCTTATGACCACAGCACTCTACAACACACAGGCGACAGCGCCCCTCGAGGCTTTGATGAAAGACCTTTGCAATCTTCTTCAGCAGGTGCTGGGTCAGCACGCCGAGCGGGAGGTGGCCGGACAGATCACGGCGCTCGTCTCGGAGCTGAGCGGCATTCGCACGGCGATGGAGCGGCACAGCCGCGCGCTCGAACAGGCAGCCCTGACGCTGAAAGAGGCGACAGCTGGGATAGGAGAGCAGCGGATGCTGGGGCAGGAGATCCAAGCGATCGCCCACGATATCGCTTGGGTCAAGGCGCAGCTCTCCAAAGACGCCTTCGCGCCATAGACATGATCCGGACGCTGCGCGACGCGGCACGGTCTGTCTTTGCGCAGCGCATCGCGATTGGCATGGACCATGAGGGGGGCTTTACCGTGGCCGGGCCGGAGTGGGGGATCGTCCTGGCGCAAAATGGGGAGATCACAGGGGGAGGCGAGCTGTCTCGAGAAAGCTATGAGCAATTTTTGCACGCGGTCTGCGACCGGCTGCAGATCTCACACGTCGCACTACAGCCTCGGGAAGAGAACGACATCGCGTTCTCGCCCAGCTTATGAGCGCCAGGGGATCTTTACGCTAAAGGCCGCGGCGGGTCGGGTCGGGGGCGGCGCATGACGGCCCGGTTCGGAAGACTTGGGTCCGCGGGAGAGGGGGCGATGTTTGTCCGGCTTTTTGACGCTGGGCGCGAAGGGGTTTGATGCATCATCAATTTGAACTGCAAGAAACGTCATATGAAGAAAGTTACACTGGCCGAAGTATTCTACGAAAAGGACGGGATCTAAATTCGGCCGCGCCATCCTGGAATCCCGTCTAGCATGTCGAATGCTTGGTCGCTCGACACGAGCGCCATGCCCATCTCGAGTGCGGTCACTCCGATCATTCATGTCGTTCGATCGAGATGTTCGGTGATGCACAGACCATGTGCGCTGCGTTGCAGAAACAAACACGTCCCAGGCTGCGTTCCTTTTCCAGAACGATGACCACGCGATGACGCGATGAAGGTCAAACATAAAAGGAACTGATGATGAAACTCGTTATGACAACAGCTGCCGCCGCCCTTATTTCCACCGCCGCCGCGGCCGATAACTCGACCTACTACAACGACCTCCGTCTTGATACGTCGATTGGCGCTGAAGCGGTCTATGGCGACAAGACCCGCACGCTCGCACCTGGTGAATCCACAAAGGCGAATGACATCACCTTCAGCACCGCGGATGGGACTTTCAACACCGATGCCGTATTGAGCAGCCGCAGCGATCTGCGCAGCCCGGGTGAAGGCTACATCTATGGCGGCTATGGTCAGGGTAACGACAGCCGATAAGCGCCCGCAATTCGATTTCTCCCGCTGACTGCGGGGCATGAAGCAAAAAGGCTCCCACCAAATGGCCACGCCCTTACGGTGAATATTGATGAGGAAATGTCTACAGCGCCGCCCCGAAAGGGGCGGCGCTATCCGTTCGGGTTCAGATATGATGGCCAACCCTTGGAATGACGCCGCGACCTATTTTGTCAGGGTGTTCAAGAGTGTTCTGCACTGGCGGTCTATATCCTCCGCAACTCTCTCTATGATCCCATGGGATCCTGCCGGCATGGCTGCGATATCTCCCTCCGTTGCGCGCAGTTCGTTCCGAACCTTATGGATCAGATATTCTACGCGGGCCAAGGCGCGTCTTGGTGCGAGACCACAGGCCTCTGCTTCGCGGCTCCAGTGGCGCTCTTCGATGTAGTCGCCTACGCGTTTGCCACCTATGTCGAGAGCCAAGTTCCGCGTGATATTAGGCCAGACCCCAGCACACATCACGTCGTAGATGGGGGCGAGGGTCACACCTCCTGATGACAGGAGCAGGGAGTGGTTCTTGAGATGGGCGTCGGTATTCCCGCACAGGACGTTGAACACCAGCATGTCCCACATCTGCATGACCTGAGAGCCGCCACCCACTTCGCGGAGTCGATCCATCATGCGCGAAAAGTTGGCTTTCGGACCACGATACTGCGCGTGCTGGTATTTGGCGCCAGGCGGCAGTCCGAGGGCCTGGCAGAAGTCTTCCTGATGCAAGCGGCGCAGCAGGTCTCCATCCGGTGCTCGATCATACCTTTCCACAAGGAGGAATTGTCGCTCTCCGGCTTGTCCTGTGGTGACGACCGGCGCAGACAGTCCGACGCGGCGAGCGAGGGTCAAGCAGAAGGCCTCGTTGTGTACGCTGCCCCAGAGGCGGCCCGGGTTATCTGGCTTTAAAATATGGCTGGAAGGAGCACCATCTACGGGGATGCCAAGTCGGCCGTCTTCGAGCAGACGGACAGAGAGTTTCGTCTGCACGCCCGCTAAAGACATAGAGACCCCCTCCTCGCCTGCCAGGAACGGTTTGGCTGGCAGTTCGTTCAGAATTTTCTCGAGCGCGGCGTCCGTTTTGATTGGAATAACTGTATCACCGGGGGTGCCCCTCTGAGCAAAGGAAAGCGCCCCTGATGTATCCCGGCCGACCCGTTCGAGTAGGGCTAGGACATCGGTGTGTGAAACGTCGAGGATGCGGGCCATCATACGGAGTGCGTCCGCGTCTTCCGGCAGGAGGTTGATCAGCCATGGAGCGAGGATGTCCCACCCGACGGGCTGCTCCATCATGGGAAAGGTCGTCGAAATCGGAAAGGCGCCGGGCAGGGAAAGCCAAGCGGGATCGTACCGAAAGACTGGTGATGGAGAGGCACCCGTATCGATCCTGCCGACCAGGTATTTTTCGAAGAAGATATCCATGGGCTACGCCTTCGGAAGAGAGGAGGATGGCGTAATTCGCCGCCCTTCGAAGAGGATGGAAATGTTGATACCCAGGGCTTCGGCGGCCGCTAGGGCTGGGCCAAGATAGCTGGTGCCCTTTCCGCGCTCCAGTTCGCTGATGAAGCGTCTGTTGGTTCCGATCATGGACGCGAGATTATCCTGAGTATAGCCTAGCGTCTTGCGGCGGGCGCGGACGTGCTCGCCAAACTGACGGGCCAGACGTCGTTCTGCAGGCTTCAATTCCATGGCAGATGCCTTTTGATACAGCTCGGTAACTTTGATGCTACTAAATGCACATTGTTACCATCCTGTATCTTTTACAGAAATTCTGGAGGAATGCTACAAGTGTGTATCATTAATCAATGAGGCAATCCCAACAGGCCGAAATATCCTGTCAGTACTGAACGCGTCTCGGATGGGCGGGGCTTTAAGTTCCCCGCAGACAACGTCGCCATGTACCTGAAGCGGTCAGGCCCATGACTTGTATATTGTTCTTTCAAAATCCCAAATATGCAGCTTCGGGACCTTGGGCCTGCAGGTGACTATCTGTTAGCTGATGCTACATCGCTCCCAGCACAGTTGCGGCGTAAAGCGCATACGGGTCGAATGAGATACTAAGACCTCCCTACCCTCTAGCCCAATGCGTGCAATTGGCTCGTACATCAACGATGTTTCAACTAGAACCAAGCGGTCGCCCTTGATCATCAAGGGCACGCGTGCGCGCTGTTCGCCCACGTCAAAGCTCCTGTCATTAAGCGCGTTTAGCCCAATCCCGTGAGAAAAATCGACCTGTAATTCTCGGGTGTTGGAATCGTTACATCTTCGCGTACAACGCAGTTGTGTAACCCGTAAGGAAACGTCGGACCCCGTCAATTTTTCCGCCACCGACACCAAGCCCCGAAGGTCATTCATGTTGATCGGTATGGTTTGTCGGGACAGGCTATCGGCAATCACCGCTGTTGCATCTGTCGCGACGGCTCGGGTGCGAAACGCGTCGGTAAAGGTCATCATCGCCATAATGGACCAAACGAGGAGCGGCAGCATCACCACAAAAACGACTGTCTGACTGCCATCTTCGGCCTTGCAAAAACGCTGGAATTTTATCGAAAACATCATCCACGTGGCTCCGTCACAAAGGCGGTGGTGATCCGCACCCCATATTCGCCTGCTGAGCCTTCAGGTAAACGGCGGCCTAATCCAGTGCCCGGCAGGAGCGGCTCAAAGAGGCGACAGACCTGCATGAGCATTAAGTTGTTCTGCTGACCGGGCACAAAGCCATTGGCGGGATTAAACTCTTCAGAACGGTCGACACAAGGCGCCGGGCCTTCAATATCGGCCCACTGCGCCAGCGGCATGGATCGCATTTCAATGCGAATACCATTCAAACAACCCGCAGTGAAAACGGAGCGTTCGCAGATGAGTGCTTTCATCGCCTCATAACTTGGAGTGTTCCCCGTGGCCAGGCGCACATCTCTGACTGCCAGATTGGTCGCGCGGCGCAACATGATCTCACGCGCGCTCCACAGACCAGTCTCCAGCGCAAGAAAGAAGAAATACAGCACCAAAGGAACCAAGATGACAAACTCGATTGTCACGCTGCCTTCCTCGGAACCCCGAAAGCGCTTTTTAAGCCAAGCGCAGTTCATTTCGTCAGTCTCAACATTGAGATAGAGGCGGCAATCATGTCGAACGCTGTCTGAATTTCAAGGCGTTCAACGTCGAAGTAATGAGCTTCGGTTGATGCGCAATCTTTGAGAAGAGTGGTTGACCTAGAACTTTCCACATCCATACCGATCGAGTACACGACAATTCCCGCTGTATTGGCTGCGGCGCAAATCTCACGCAGGCGGCGATCCTTTTCGCTTGGGCTGATCGTGCGATGCATGTTGTCCCAAAAATTCTCCTTGAGGGCATGCCACGTTCCTGTCCCCTCCCATCTGGACAGGTTCCGACGTCGTCCATACAGGTTGTAACCGTAGTAATCAGGAGACATTTCTGCCCATACTTCAGGCCAGTCGAGCCGTTCTTCCTCCGCCCACCGTGAGTACTGAAAGCTTGGGTGGTTGGCGAGAGTATTATCATTCCAGATCCTTTGCTCGCCTCCAAAAGAATGCGTTGCGTAAAAGTATCGCTCGGAATTCGGATGGTTTCCGTCGTTTTCGGAATTGGTCTCAGGGGAATCGACGTTGTAGTAGCTCGCCGAGCCCACCTTGGTCCGGATGACATCCGACTTTCCGGAGGCATATTCTGACTGGAGGCGATACTCAGGAAAATTTTCACCATCTGTCATCAGCACCAGAACTTTCATGCTGTTTTCTTGATCATACGGGTGCGGACGCCCACGGAAGGCGGCCTCGATCTGTCCTGAGGATATCAGGGCTGAGACTGGTGCACGCGCTGAGGGGTCGAGAAGGGCTAGCCCCCATTTTGCACCTACATCGATTGAAGTTGAACCCTCGGCGGTGAGAGCGGCAATTTGCGCTTTGAGTGCATCAACTGAGCTAGATAGGGCCGTGACAGTAAAGCCAGCATCATGCCGGCAAACCCATTCTCCCCGGTTTCGGTACCACGTATCCATACCCTGAAACTGAAAGTGCCCAGTTCGCTGTAGCGTATTTTCGGGATCAACCGCGAGACGGGTATAATCTCCTGCATCAAAGTCGACACAGTGCGAGTAATTGTGCTCTTGGGTCACCGTATATTGGCTGAGCAACTCTTCCCCGGCATTCACCTTTGTTGAATAAGGGACAATTGAAATTGACACCCGACCTTCTTCGGCGTCTTCCAAAATTGTCTCAACGAAGTCACTTGCGGCGGCTTTTAAGAGGTCAAGCCTTGGATTGTTGTAGGGCTGCGCCATTGAGCCTGAAACATCGAGCACGAGAGAGATCTCAATGTCCTCTACCCGCTCTGTTGCCTGTGAGGTGATAGACATTTCTAATCTATCGATGTCGAAGAAGCGGAAGAAGTAGGTGTTAAGACCTCCTGGCATGGTGGCTTCCACAGTTCGACCTACGAGAATGCTACCAATTTTCTCTTCGCGGGTCTCCACATCGACGAGCGACGGGTCCAAACCTGCCGAAGTTAGGTAGCTCATCACGACCGCTTCGGGGTCAAGCTCTTGCGTAAGGCTGGCTGCTGCCAGCACAGCGTTGTCGAGGTGAGTTTGAAAAGTTGTCCGTGTTCGCTCGTGGTTTGCCAGATCGACGGCAAGCCCACCAAAAATTGTCATGGCAAAAAATAGGATAAGCGTGAGGAGCAGCATGGCCCCGTCTTCATCGCTTGTAAAATGCGCCAACCTTTTGATTAGACGACTTTGTGCAGTCTTCTGCCCCATGACACTTCCTGTTCTCTGGAGGTTCTATTGGTTAAAGAGATACTGCTGCTTGAACCGGCTTTGTGGCATCAAGGAGGCAACTTCGCTCAAAAGCGGTTCTCTATTTCGTTAATTTCAATTAAAGATTGTTTTTATGGAGAGAAATGCTCGCATCTCACGAACTCGTCAAGACTTCGAGCATCGGCATCCAGTAAGAGATTTCGAACAGGAAGCGGCAGACTTGATTGAGCGGCCCAAGATGGGGTTTGAGGTGCCGATGGGGATCTGGCTGCGCGGACCCCTGCGGGACTGGGCGGAACACCTGCTCGCGTCGCACCGCGTGAGAGACAGCGGGCTTTTGGATGCCGGGCTGATGAGACAGACTTGGTAAGAACATTTTTCCGGGCGTTTCAATTGGGGTTTGCAGCTTTGGAACGTCCTGATGCTTCTGGCCTGGCAACGGGGAAACGGTGAGACGGGTCGGGCAGGTGCATAGGAGACGATGAGACGCATCAACCACGGTGGGGGCGGTGTCACCACTTTGAGTTTTGAGATTCTGGGGCTTTTTGCTATGCTTTGGCCATGCGCAACAGGGTATTGCTCCTCAGAGCATTCGTTTCTGCGTCTTTTTTTGGTGGGGCCGCGGCCAGCCTTGCCGGCGCACAGGATGCTGCCAGTGGACCTGAGGCACACGGTCCCCTTCTCTACCTCAGTCAAGCTCAATGCCTGAGGGCGAAAGCGGACATGTATCTTGAGGCGATTGGGGAGGGGCCGAGTTTGGTCTTTGTCGGTTTCTGCGCGGCGGATATCGTCAAACCACTGCCCGGCCAGATCAGCTCCGGGACCACATTGAATTCGCTTCAAGACAGCGTGATCCGGTTCACCGAGAAGCAGATGCGGGAGTTGCCGGGGCTTGGCAGCCTTCCCGTTAATAGGAGGGCTGTGGTTGTCGTTCTGTCGCGCGCGCAGATCTTGTGTATTCGCGACAGGTTTGACGCGGTGGTGGAGGCGAAAGAAAGCACCCGCTTCACCTGGAAGACCGATGCAGGCGAGGTGGCGGATGAGGTGGCGGAGCTCAGATTGAATGAATGCGGGCGAGAATAAACCGGAGCAGCCCCCGCGGGGGGCGTCCCCAGGGCGTTTCATCAAGCGTCTTGCCAATATTGAGATGGCGCAATTCATCGCCCTTCTCTTGGCAGGAGCCTATGCCGTGTTTGAGCTGTCGCTCGCGCGGGCGGACCGACATGTCGATACTGCGATGTCCTTGGTGCAGGAGTTTAGCCAAGACCAACTTGGCAAGAACCGGCGCTTGCTCAACGATAGATGGTATTCTCATTGGGACGATGTGCAGCTTTTGCAAGAAGCAGGCTACGGCGTGAGCAGTGCACCTGTGCAGGCCTTTGTTGAGACCACCATTCTTGGCGGATTGGGTCCCGGCGGCCAAAAGAGGGTGCGGCTTGCGATTGCTGAATTGACCGACAGCCTTGATCGCCTGGCGATTTGCGCCAAGCCCCCCTTCAATTTGAGCCTGTTTAACATGTTTGCGCAATGCGACCCGGAAACCACTAATCAGTCGATCTGCGACTATGCCGCGAGCTTTTATGAGCTCTACGCCACACTCATTGAGGAGACCCGCAGCACTCTGGGCAACGCAGGCCTCGGGATGGCGCTCGAAGACTATGTGACAGAAGGAACATGTTACCGATGGCTTCAAAGTTGATCGCGGCCTTAGTGGCCTCAATGGTGCACATATCCCCTGTTCTGGCGGCGGATATCTCTTGGGCCGACCCGGTAAGGGCCGACTTCGCCTATGTCTATCCGGCCGATACCATTGGCGATCCTATAGGAGCGGGGGATGTCCACTCCTTTGCTCAGATGCCCCATCTGCGCGTTGAGGGCCGGATTGAGGCAGGCGATGCCGACAAGCTTGGGGCAATGCTTCGGGAAGAAAAGCCGGACTGGAACGTTGATATGTTCAAAGACATTGTCGTGTCGTTCGACAGTGACGGGGGTGATTTCTACGAAGGTCTGGCAATGGCCGATGCGATCTCGGGGCTTGCGGCCACCACATTCGTAGGGCCGGGCGACCGCTGTCTCTCGTCTTGCGCGATTGCCTTTTTGGGTGGCAGTGCCATCGTCATGCGGGGGATCCCCAGTTGGCCAAGCCGCTACCTTCACGTCGAGGGCCTGCTGGGGTTTCATGCGCCGTTCTCAGAGATCCCCCAGGCCATCCAGATCCCGCCCGGCACAGCCTTGACGGAGGATCTCACGCAGCAAATGGCGCAGAGTTTTTACGGTCAGGCGCAAGCTGCCATCAATGAGATCGCAGGGCGGATGTCCGCGTGGCAGATCTCCCCCGATTTTGTGTTCAATATGCTCACAAAAGGCAGCTACGGGGGCGACACACGGCCGGTTGAGGACCGGTTTGTCTTGGTCGACAGCTACATTGCAGCCACGCAAATCAAGACCAAGGTTCTGGCTTCGGCCTTGGACTATCCGGCTGAGATCACCGGGGCGGGGGCAAGTGCGGTCTGCAGTTTCCTGGTGCGGGCCAATACCGGGCGCTCTGTTCAGATTGGCCTTGCCTCCACGGTGGAATCGCTGCGTGACCCTGCGCTTTCTGCGGATGGCACCTGGACCGTCGCTGCCACGAAGTTCGCGCGCGGTCGCATCCCTGAAGTCATCTCCGAGCAGATCACTTCTGTCACCACCACCCTACGGCTGGTGCCGGGGAATGATCCAGAGGCGTTTTTTACAGAAGGGCTTTTGTCAGGTATGGGGGCAATCCAGTGTAGTGCCTACCGCGGAGAGGACGGGCGCTGGTATGCCCGCACGTTCAATGGAAATATCCACTTTCCGGACGGAGACGGGACTTATGTGCATGGCCGGGGCGCTGATTTGATCAAAGTCCGCGTGCTCGATTTTGAGCAAGGCTACCCCATTAACCGATATCTCTTGCTGGGCGCTGCGGGCAGCTGGCTCAGGGCCCCTGACCTGCATGTCGCCTTTCCAGAGTGGCTGCCTGACTGGACCCAGGACATCAAGGATGCCAGTTTTGACTGCGGAGGGGTGCTCGATCCCGCCGCGGCCGTGATTTGCGCCTTCCCTGCTTTGGCGGATGCCGACGGCCGGCTTGGCGCACTCTATAGTGCCGCCCGGGCAAAACGCGGGGGCACGGTATTGGAAGAGCAACGCGCTTGGGTCCGCGCCCGCAACCGGGTGTGCCGTCCGGACCGCGTCAATTTGGACGATGACTTCATCCGTTGGAACCTCGCGCTTTGCCTGATGGAAATGACCGGCACGCGCAACCAGGCCTTGGCCCTGCACCTACAGTAGAGCGCGCGGAGGCTCAGACGTACCAGATGCCGTCATCGACGGCTGCGGCGACTTTGATGATATTTTCCTGCGAGTCTGAGAAATGCTGCAACATCACAGATCGGCTCAGACCATTCTCTTGTTGATCCTGCCAAAAATCAAAACCGGCTTGATCCGGGTCGCGGTCGAGAATGTTGTTGTAAAGCAGCGTTAGGAAGGCGTCGTTGTCGACATTTGCCGCGCCGCCATATGTGGTGTCGAACTCTTCGGAGGCAATGAAATGGCCTGCCATCTCCTCGTGGGTGACGGTGCCCGTATCGAAATGCCGGATCCAGAACCCCAGTCCTTCAGGATCAGGAGCGCGATCAAAGGCCGCTTGATAGAGCCTATAGGTGGTGCCGGCATTTCCATCCGTGTCAAAGGCGAGAGACCCGTCATCAAACTGCAGCCGTTCGACGTTTTGCAGCTCCTGCGTGAGGCCTGTGG
>Ga0209634_1002614_pt1 | contig 12517 bp, 18 predicted proteins | sample LinPmetageLP40_FD_184043 | JGI IMG/M metagenome (GOLD analysis project Ga0209634, IMG submission 184043) | Marine viral communities from the Pacific Ocean - LP-40 (SPAdes) (version 2) | ecosystem: Environmental > Aquatic > Marine > Oceanic | place: Pacific Ocean | collected 2010-08-26 | reverse complement strand
ACTTCTTTACCAGATCCCACTAGCCGTTCGGCATCGCACGGTCTGTATCAATGGTACCTCTTACACATTAAATAGGCACATGTCATTTAACTTCATAGTATTTGATCAAGAACAGTTTGGCGAGTTGAAAGACAACAGCACTTATTTTTTCCAAAACATAAACAGAATAAGATACCAAGATGCCAAACGGGATCAGGTCAACTACCTGCCCCTGCACCTCCGTAAACCGTTTGACCTGCAACTGGCAATAGCAAAAATACCAAACGATATCTTCCTGCTGATGCAACAAGGGATCGTCAAGCCCTTGATAATCATGGTAACAGAACACTGGGACCTGTTCGACACCTTTGCTTGGGTACAAAACGATTATGACCTCACGCCGGACTTTGGAGATATCCCATACTCCAAGATGATACAGCACTTCACAAACAGGAGTATACCAGAGGAGAATGTGACCTGGTTGGTGCCCATGGATAGTCACATCGAGCAAATAGATTTCCTGAGAAGCCGAGGATACAAGATAGCCTGTAAATTCATACAGTTTGATTTCTTCCTTGAAACATTGAGATTGACGGCAAACAAGTATGAACCAAACACAAAAACTTTCCGGAAACACTACAGTTGTCTGTTGAACAGCACACAACGTAACCACAGATATGGAATGGTGTATGGCCTGTGGCAGAACAAACTGTTGCCCCATGGTGATGTGAGTTGTTCACCGTATGAAGAGCTAACAGAAACCAAGCACAGCAACTGGACAGATGACAGTATCACAACGGATCAGTACATGACGAATTTTACGGACTGGCATGCCAACAAGGACGAGTTCGTTGGATCGTTGCCGCTGGTGTTCGACAACACCCGCAACCAACACTGGGACCTGATAAATTATGATGAGAAGCACATATTTGAAAAATGTTTTCTATGGATAGCGTCAGAAACTAAAAAAACACACGATGGTGTGTACATAACTGAGAAGACGTGGAAGCCTATAGCGTACGGCAATCCTTTCTGCATTAACGGCGATGTAGGATCATTGAAGTACTTGCATAAGCTCGGCTTCCAAACGTTTGATAAATTTTGGGATGAGTCCTACGACAACGACACTAGCGTTGACAAAGTTAAAAAAATCACACAGATTGTTAAAGATCTGTGTAGCAAGTCGTTGCCGGAAATACAAGACATGTACAATCAAATGTTACCAATACTAAAACACAACCACGAACATCTAAAAACATTTACACAGCACGACGACATGTTGAAGAATCTATAGGTTGACCCAAACAAGTTTATAGTGTACAATTGAAACATATGCCACTTACACCAATAGTGATAGAACAGACATCCAAGGGCGAGAGATCCTACGATATTTTCAGTAGACTGCTCAAGGACAGGATAATCATGTTGGAAGGACCGATAGAAGAACACACTGCATCTGTGCTGTGTGCTCAACTGTTATTCTTGGAATCACAAGATGCCTCGAAGGATATCGTACTGTATATCAATTCGCCAGGCGGACTGGTAACGGCAGGCATGGCGATATATGATACCATGCAGTATGTCAAGTCAGACATACAAACTATAGTAGTGGGCCAGGCTTGTAGTATGGGCTCACTTCTAGCAAGTGCAGGAACCAAAGGCAAGCGATACATGTTGCCACATGCTAGACACATGATACACCAACCACTAGGAGGAGCAAGTGGACAAGCCACTGATGTTGAGATCAGGGCAAACGAATTACTGAGATGGAAGAAAGAATTGACAGAGATCTACGAGAAGACCACAGGACAACCTTTACAGAAACTCAAGGACGACATGGAGAGAGACAAGTTCATGAATGCAGACGAATCGGTTGCTTATGGATTAGTCGACAAAGTAATAACAAGCAGAACCGAAGACGACAAGGAGTAACATGACAGACGACAGATCAGAGGACCTCTCATACGAGAACGAAGGCGGATTGAGAAGTACAGTAACAATTACTCTAAAAGAGTATGACAAGTTACGAGAACAGCAGAAGTACATCACGGACAGAGATCTAATCAACTGCATAGACAAGATAGAAGAGCTTGTGAGAGCGTTGAGAAAACACATAGTTAGATCCGATTTCGAATAATTTACATCGTGTGTGAATGAAAAATCTAGTTGTAAATGGTTGCAGTTTTACACAGGAAGAACCCGGATGCAAAACATGGGCCACTTTTGTTAACGAAACACTATCCCCAGAAAGATATTACAATATTGCACAAAGTGGTGCAGGCAATCAATACATCTGCGATAGCACCATCGAGTTTTTAGAATCAACACAGTTCGACCCACTAGATACCACTGTTGTCATTATGTGGAGCGGCATCGGTCGTAAAGATCTACACATAGGCGGATCTTGGCACTATCATTTCAAAGACTTTTACGGTGTCACGTGCAAGCGGAACGACGAAACATATTTCTTACACAGCGGCGGACTGACAGACAGTTGGCTTAGCAACAAAGAAATTAGAAAAATATTCGAGCCAATTTATAAGATTGCCGACCCTCTTTCGTTGTGCAAAGAAAATTTATTGCTTTTTATAAAATTAAAGAGCTACTTGGTTAGTAAAGGATATAAGTTTATCTTTACAAATTATTTCAATACCTGGAATCCTGATGTTGAATCAACACACGGAGGAGATTACTGTATTGCATACTTTTGCAAACAATTTCCAATATATAATAATTTTGATTTCGCTAACTGGAAGTTTGCAAATGCAAACCGTGATTGCTTAGGAGACCTAGCACATGAACGTAACGGCCTAGATGACACATGGCACCCAACAGTCCAGATGCATGAACAATTTTCAAAAACTGTTATACAGTGGATTGAAGAAACTCCCACTACTATTATTTGAGGTAAGGACCTTTGGCTTTGGATGTGGTCCTTATACGTTTTACTTTGACGTACTTCTTGTCGCCGATCTTGTAGACAGTGGGTTTAGGTGGTTCATATGATTCGAACAAATTTTCCTTGTACGCTTCGAACCATCTTCTGAGTCTTCTAAACATACTAAACCCTCCATCACTGTCATATTAGTTTTCTTTTTTCCACAGCGTCCATGCACCGTAGCCTATTGCACCCCAGGCCGCTATTTTGGCCAAAGGTCCTGCTAGTAATATTACTAAACCACATGCGATTAAAACTGCGCCATCCCATGAAGTTCTTTCTTTAGATCTTGATGTAAACCAATCCATAATTGATCTCCTTACTGAGCGTCAACTGGAGTAGTATCGCCTGATAAAAGCATCCATGCAAATATCACAACAACTACAGCAACTCCAATCATTGCTTTTTTGTTTTTCTTAACTTCCTTAATAATTTTATTCATACTAAGTCCTCCTTCGTGTGTGCGTATTTATTTTATTAAATTACCTATCCATAGCCATTTCTTGCTTTCTTGTCTCGCAAGTGTCTGGAGAGAACATGCAAACTAGTGCATTGGCAACGCCTTGCATCTTACCAATTGAATCTGTGATAGTGTCTGTGTGTTCTTTAGGCTCTAATACCGTGTCTGGTAACTTAGGATTGTTTGAAGTGGTAACTTCTTTCTTCACACATCCAGACAGTCCTATCAACATAAGCAATAGGAAAATTATTAAGTACCTTTCGAATTCTTTATTCATACGGGTATTTACTGCAGGAACTGTGGAGTAATATGATGGGTTTATGTTATTGGAACTTGTTTGCCTTGTGTGCCACCTTACCGGTGTTCACGCCGTTCTTTATCACATAACTCTGTGTGCCGTTTGCACCTGAATTAACTTCCTTACGTAGGTCCTTAAAAAGCAATCTCTGTTTTGCCTCACGCATCAGTTTTTTAGCATATGTTGTTAATAGTTTTGTATCTCTCATAACTTTATTATATAGATTATTTATGTGTTGTCAACATACCAGATATGCTTATATTACATAGCACATTGAAATATTAGCCTATAACGGGTCTATACTTAAATATCTGCCATGAAAATAGTACTAACAGGAGACAAAGGGTTTATAGGACAACGTTACTTTGATCTTGTTAACACAGACAACGAGGTGTTCACTTATGATCTCGCCTCAGGCCAAGACCTCAAGGATAAATCCGTAGTTGATAGCATGCCGGACTGTGATGTTGTTGTACACATGGCCGCCACCAACGGGACTAGATTGTTCTATGAGACGCCCACAGAAGTCACTATGAACAACACACTACCCACAATGCATATCGTTGATCGTTACAAAGACACGCCCACTAAAATTGTTTTCGTGAGCTCTTGCGAAATATTCAATGGAGCAGTGGATAAAGGTTTATACAATGTTCCCACCGACGAGCAGGTTCCTGTGATGTTTGATGACATAACCAATCCGAGATGGAGTTACAGCATTCCGAAAGCATTGGGAGAAAACTTGATATCTAACTTGTCAACACACTGGTTGATAATAAGGTACTTCAACATTTACGGCCCAGGCCAGAAGGATCATTTCATAAGTGAATTTGTTGAAAGGGTCAAACAGGGAGAGTACTACATAAAAGGAAATGATACCAGAAGTTTCTGCTACGTAGACGATGCAGTGGCAATGACACACGACCTAGTAATGAATGTAAATGACAGGATAGTCAATGTTGGCAAGCAGGAAGAGTCCTCGATAGAAGATGTTGCCAAATGCATAATGGATGTTATGGGTGTTGATCCAACGCTATTAGAAATCAAAGACGGACCGGTTGGTTCGGTAAAGAGAAGATGCCCAGACACACAGCAACTGAAAGCATTGACCGGATTCGAAAAATACACAAGCCTACAAGATGGCATAAGGAAAACAGTGGAGTCGTTGTTATGAAGATCGGAATAGTAGGACTAGGTGTTGTTGGCACAGCAATAAAAATTGGTTTTGAAAAACTAGGACATGAACTAGTGTGGCATGACCTGAAACTCAATACAAAGATCAACGATATCCTGCCAAGCGAAATTGTGTTTGTTTGTGTTCCAACACCACATGGAGATGACGGCGGATGTAATACCACAAGCGTTATTAATTTGTTAAAGGATCTTGAGGACAATCATTACAAAGGTATAGTTGCTATCAAATCTACAGTCGAGTGTGGATTCACGCAGAGAGCAATAGATCAATTTACAAATCTTACGTTGTGTTTTGTGCCAGAATTTTTAAGGGAGAGATGTGCCGTTGACGATTTCACTAACAATCATAATTTATTAGCAGTGGGTACACATGACAAGTTTGTGTTTGAAAAAATGGTACAAGCACACGGACACTATCCAAAACAAACAGTCAGAATGAAACCAACCGAGGCAGAGATTTTAAAATATTACAATAATGTTTTTGCGGCACACAAGATTATATTTGCAAACATTATGTCAGCGGTGTGTGGTAAATTAGATTGCGACTACACAACAGTGAAAGATGCATTTGTAAAGTTTGGGAGATGCAAAGACACATACCTAGATGTAAACGAGAATCTCAAAGGTTATGGTGGAATGTGTTTACCAAAAGATGTTAAGGCTATGATGAAATTGTTAGAGAAACTGGACATAGACTTTGACACAATCAAATCGATTGATTCAGATAATAGTAAACTTAAAACGACCGTGTTTAACGGTATGCGAAAACAATAATATACAGTTTATCCAACTCCACTTTTACCATGCGTGTACGTGCTTCTGTGTGCGTTTAACAGGTAGACTTAGACGGGTTTTTCGTGTAATATAATTACTGTGACGCCGCTTTAGCTCATTAGGTAGAGCAACTGATTTGTAATCAGTAGGTGCCCAGTTCGAATCCGGGAAGCGGCACCACAAATACCAAATTCACCGTTATTACCATTTACACCAAAACAGTCAATGGTCTCAGAGAGTTTGGTTGGTTTGGGGGATTAGCTCATCTGGGAGAGCGCCTGATTTGCATTCAGGAGGTAGCAGGTTCGATCCCTGTATCCTCCACCAGATTCAAGTGTGCCCGTAGTTCAGTTGGATAGAATACGAGTTTCCTAAACTTGGGGTCGGAGGTTCGAATCCTTCCGGGCACGCCATACACACATAATTAATTGTGTGAAGAAGTTCTATTCAATTAAGTTGAGACAGTTCAAAGAGAACATACCACCAGCACTGGCAGAGACAATGTTGTTGGACGAATCAAAACTTGTAAAATATCTTTGGAGGCACAAGGCCCTGGAGTTCAGGTATCCCGAGCACAAACATAGACTAGACCTTTATGCTGACGAGAAGTATCTTATGATGGGCAAGTTAAAATATCCAACGATGTTTGGCAACAGGAAACGAATGGGGTTCATGGAACTTTACATTGTACACAGGATCAATCAAAGGATGAACCTTGCAAGGGGTAGCACATGATGAAGTTTGGATACTATACAGACCAAGAGATACCGGTCAGTGCTGGATTGAACAGATCACCAATCAAGGACTACCAAGTTAACTCACACGGATACAGATGTCCTGAATGGACACCAATGCCCGATGGTAAAAAAAATGTTGTGGTGTTAGGTTGCAGTCACACGTTTGGTGAAGGACTGAATGACGAGGAGCACTGGGTACATCATCTTTCACAACACAATACTAAGAGATTGAGATACTGGAACCTAGGACAGCCAGGAGCCAGTGCAGATAAAGTTGTAAGAATACTGTATGGTTGTGAGAAAGTGATCAACCCGAGCATAATAATTGTGTGTTGGCCTTTCTGGAGCCGCAGGGAAAAATTACACAACTATGCACAGAGCCTAATGAGCACCGCCGATGAACTAAAGAACGAGAACGAACACACCGACCGGGAGAACTTCCTAAAGAATGTTTTCTTTTTGGAAAAGTTTGCACAGAAGAATCAGTGTCAGACATTCCACTGCTTCGCACAGGAATCATATCATGAACATATTAAGGGACTTAAGGTCCTGGAAGATTACACGATTAAGAACTGCTGGCCATACTGGGACAAGTTCCAACAGCGTGTGCAGTACAAAGAGCCCAGCCTAGCCCGGGACGGCCTACACTATGGCGTTGAACACCACGAACGATTTGCAAAACTTTTTATAGATTACTTTGGCAACAAATTAAAATAATCTTTGTGGTCGATGCCACGCAAAAGATCTTGCCTCTTAATGAACAGTTCTAATAATTCACTGTTGTCTTTGTCAATGGCTACTTCATCGGGAAAAATATTCTTTGCTTCATTGGTAAACTTGTTCTTGTAACGTACACTTAACACACTAGGTTGCTCAAGGAATGACCAGTCATGTGGTATGTTTCTTTTTTTGCAGAATTCTATTATGTCAGGTAAGGTCTTTATATTGAAACAACTGACGGTGGTCCACATGTCTAATTTGAGTAACTTATATTTTTCCTGCAATTCTTGATAAGCGGTCACTGTCTTCTCGTAGTCTTTCCACTTGATAGGCCACCTGGTGTAGTCGTGTACATTACCAATTCCGTCAAGGCTCATGGTCACGATGCACATTATGTTATTTTTTAATGCATCTTCTATTTCTTTTATCATCCTTGATCCGTTTGTGTTCATTCTCACTATCTTTACATTAGGTGGTAAGTCTTGTAATATCTTTTTGTAGTTCTTGCTGGCAGTTGGTTCTCCGCCGTTGACATCGAACTCTATTATTCTTTCTTGGGGCAGTTTCTTAAAAACTTCGTAGTTGTCCACTCTTGGAAAATCTTTTTTTGATTCCAGTGCACCTATCTTTGTGCTCAGCCCGGCGTTGCAAGATTGACAGGCGCTGTTACAAACATTGTCCAACACACCACCCACGATGAGATAATCACTGCGTACGGGTTTCAACATCTTGTGTCTCTTAATGCTGTTGGTCCTAACACTTTCACCTTTGACCCTTTCTGACTTCTCACATCTCAAACACTCGGCAGGCCACTGTCCTTCTTCCATGTGGTTATCTATTCCTTTCAACCATTCGCTCTCATCTAGCTCTTGTAGTGTAGGAAAACCCTTTGCGTTTATCATGTGTCCACACTTACCAACACTTCCGTCTTGATTCAACCGTACAAAATGTTTGATCCTAGGACAGAACATGTTTGTAATCCTTTATAATGTCTTTAATGAAGTAGCGTCTCTGGACGGTGGTATTCTTGATTATCTTAGCATCAACTTCTGTAAATTTTTTCAAAGGTGCTATTTGTGTTATCGATTCGTCTTTTCTTTTATGAACATCAGTGATGTTAGCAATGAAACTAAAAGGCCTGATAGTTATCTCTCCTCGGAAGAACCTGTACAGGTTCATCAACCAGACATACTGTGGTATGAAGTGTGTGTCAACGAATTCTCCTCTCTTAACCTGTTCGTATACGCTGTGGACATTTAATTTATTTTGTCGACTATATTCATTGACCCCAGAAATAAATCTTGCCTCAGGATCTCTGATTAAGACATCTATGTGTTTCAGATTTGATATCTCCGCATTTGTGTACGTAACTTCAGCATCATACATCAGGCTAGTGAAGCCAACTCGGTGTATAGGATACACTGTGTAGTTGCCTACTTTAACAACAGTGCAATCTCTGGTAAGCAGTTTATTCCAGTGTGTAAGCATCGAGATCCTTATATAGATTGTTGAAAGTGATTTTACTGTCTATACCTCTTCTTTTATCTGTAACACCCAAATTATCATAGAAACTTTTTATATCTTTATTCCATGCTGTGGAAGTGTAATAGGATATCAAATTTTCATAACTGTTCTTGAGATAGCCGATAGGTCGCAGATTTAATTTAGATTTTAAAGTAGCAATAACTTCTTGTAGCATTGGCTCTGGGAGATTCAGTGCATTAAGATATTCCGGAGTGTAAAGTGGACCTATTATGAAACTATTGTCATGGAAGCCTTTTGTTTTTAGATAATCCACACAGTCATGAACACTTTTGTAATTCAGTATGAAATGAAGCATGTTGAAACTTATTTTGTGATCTAACTTTCTTATCACGTCTAGGTTGTCACAAAATTGTTTCCATGATCCGTGATATCTGATGTATTCGTATTCTTGCTCGATGGTCTCGACACTCACTGTCCAATGTAGATTTTTAAAAGAGCAAAGCAGTTCAAATATTCCAGTCTCGGTTGTGCTAAGATTTGTATTGACTCTGACTGTACAATTTGGATTTTTCTCCTTTAACAAACTAAGGAATTCATAGTTCTCTTTCATCAGCATGGGCTCGCCACCTGCTAGGTATACGTTTTCTAGTTGTGATATTCTTTCGTATACGAAATCTTTTACTTCTTGCCTCGCCTCTGATTTAGACTTGACCTTTATGCCAAGTTCGTTGGCCCATTTACTACTGAGTCCGGGACTACAGTAAACACACGCTTGATTACATGCGTTTGTCCAACGTAAGTCCACGTGTTTCAAAGAAAAGTTTTTAGCATCGTCATAGAGTGTCATGTCAGTCTTTGCACCTACCTCTTTATGATAGTACAACCTACTGCTGATACTACTAATCTTGTTCCTGTCTTTTTCTTGCAGATAACAACCAGAACAGTTGTGAGGCTTGGCATCGGCAAGCATTTGTTTCTTGAGAGCATTGTTTTTCTCTCCGGATACAATGTCTTTGATGTGTTGCTTGTTAATATCACCTATGGTTGATTTTGATATGATGCAATTCTTTACGACACCGTCGGGCTCCAACTCAAATCCCGTCCATGGCAAGGAGCAGATACTCTTATTGGTTAAGAACTTTTTTACTTCCATTAGGTCAATCCCTGTTCCGTTAACACCCTGCTCACATACTCATCAGCAGACACACTGTCTGGGTCGCTGAATGTCTGTGTGTTCACGCTTCCTGGCCTTATTAGTTCCATTTTAATTTTACTGGGTTGGCACCTCAGTTGTGCGTGTGCCAACTCCAACGCCATCTTTTGATTTCTGTACTCCAGCGACTGCCTCATGGTCAACCCGTTGATCTGTTTGTCATCTTTCCATTCGCACACCTTAGTGGATATGTTCCAGATGTGATGTACTTCTTCACTGCTCTGCCACATGTGCCACACCTCGAACAGCAGTTCGGTTTGAGCATAAAAACTTATGGCATTGTTGATCAGCATGTCGCAGGGCTCTATGATGGATGCGGTGTGTGCCGTCCTCCTGATGTTCTCCCCGTCGCTTCTGGAGATACCAACGATTTCATGACCGAGGTCAGACAACTGCCTAGCGAATTCCTGTCCTATGCCTCTCTTGTGTCCGGTGATTGCAATCTTCATTTAAAATATTTAATTGGTAATTCAGCACCTATAAATATTTTCATGGCGATAGATTATCTAGGAGACCAGAGTAGAACCAAGGCGGTACACGAATTACCGGTATACAATCTAAAAGAAGTTCAGGGTCAAGTCTTGAGTTGGATCAAGGACAACACAGGGTTTCTTGATGACAAGACATCAGAGGGCTTCTGGATGAAGATAGACTACAAAGACCTCGCAAGGTCGTGTCCGGCATTGATAGATTACTTCCGGCACGTTAAAATACCCATACAGGAGATAACTGTTGGTGTGCTCACTGAAGTAATGACTGACGGATTTGCCATGCATCATGGATCCCCTGGCAGGAATTTCAAGATAAACTTCCCCATACTAAACACAGAAGATGTGTACACCGAGTGGTATGACATACCCGGAGATGATCTCAAAAAATTTCCAGAAGTCGTCAACCCTCACACACAACAGTCGTGTTACAATCTCAGTTCAATACACAAAACGGTGGACAAGTTGTATCCGTTGCGTGTGTCCTACAACATGCACGAGTGCCCTATAGTTTTCAACAGTTACCTACCGCACAGGGTAATGCCCGGCAACAGTGCCAGGTACCCCAGGATAATGCTGGCCACAATGCCAGTGCAAGACCCCTTTGATCTAATGAAGTTGTTTTAAAGTGGCCTGCTCGACTATGTTGCTGTCGAGGTCTACCAGTTTCTTTAGATGCTGTTTGTAGTTTGTATGTTGTGGATGACCTTTGTCGAAGATGTTGTGTTCACTGAAGTTGTCCCAGGTGTTCCAGTCCTGTATCCTGCTGAACCATACCCTGTCCGCCTTGTGCTTCTCCCCCAGTAACACGATGTCCTCCATCTCGTGGTAGTTGTCTTTCTGGACCACGTAGTGTAGGATGAATCTGAATCCGTGTTTGTCCTTGAGGTATGATATGTAATCAAGGTTCTCGTTTATTTTTTCCCACTTGCCTCCCAGTCTCAGTTTCTCGTAGGTGTCCTTGCTGGCACCATCTATGCTGACACCCAACTCGTTGAGGTTACTGATCACGTATGGCACACGTGGTGCGAACTCCTTGAACATCAATGCATTGGTCAGTATGCTGTACTTGATGTTGTCTCGCTCCGGTGTTTGATCCATGAAATGCCTGTACACGTGTGAAGCAAAAGGGTCACCATCTGATCCTATGTGCACCTGTATGGGGTGTTGGTACTCCCGCAACCAGTCATTGATCCTGTCTGCCAACCTGATGCCTAGGTCGTAGGCCGAGCCCTCCTTGTGGAACACCAGTCGTTTCCTGCAACTGGGACACCTCAGGTTGCAACTGTCATCGATGGCGAGTCTAAGGTGCTGTATGCGATCCGGCTGGCCATGCAATACAGCGTTGGCCTTGATGTACGAACACTGGTGTTCGTTGCAGTACCTGTAGGTGCCGTCCTCTATGCTGGACTGTATGTGTTGGCGCTTCTGATTGTCCGACAGTATCTCTGACAGGGTCTTTATCTGTAGGTTGCCTATGCTCTGTGGTAGCCACGACTGGCACTCACAGGCGTAGCATGATCCCTGCTTGTCTATCAGCAAGGTGTCGTAGGGACGCGGACACCGATTGGTTATGCCGAGGTCTTTGTTGGTGTCTATGCCGTAATGGTCGAACAGTCGCTGGTTCATCATGTGCAACCGTATTTACGGACCACGCAGGTGGCCATGGAGATTAATCTGGTAATATAAATGTGTATTAGTGGTTGCATTCTAGGTAAATATGCCTTACAATCCAGAGCGGTCAATAGGCCATTGATCGCATTCAATCATAATAGATCTGAGGAGAAAAACAATCTATGAAAATGACTAAGAAAAAAGCGGCGATAGGTGTGGCGATTATAGTAGCACTTGTGGCCATTTGGTCGGTTATGAAACCGGCTCCGGCTGAAGCGGCCGAAATGAAAGTGTATGGTTCTTTGAACTACATGCTGTCAAACAATGAGAATGCTTCAGGCGTTGCAACATCGAAAGCGGAGAACAATGGTTCTTCAATTGGTGTTGACTTAACAAGCCCACTATCAGAGGGTGTCGACGGCTTCGCAAAGTTAGAAGTAGAAATCGATGCGGATGACTCTGGTTCTTCACCATTTGATTCAAAACTGGCATACGCTGGTATTGACATGGGTGATCTAGGTGTGCTATCAGCAGGAAGACAGAACTCTGTGTTCAAGGGTGCTGTTACATCAAAAACAGATGTGTTCCCAGAATACGGCGGAAGTGCCGCACAGAAA
>Ga0209634_1002613_pt1 | contig 12520 bp, 12 predicted proteins | sample LinPmetageLP40_FD_184043 | JGI IMG/M metagenome (GOLD analysis project Ga0209634, IMG submission 184043) | Marine viral communities from the Pacific Ocean - LP-40 (SPAdes) (version 2) | ecosystem: Environmental > Aquatic > Marine > Oceanic | place: Pacific Ocean | collected 2010-08-26 | reverse complement strand
AAATAAACTATATGATTTTATAGATAATACTATTAAACGGATGCTTGGAATTATTAATAAATTAGTTAATGCTTTAAATATTAGTATTATTACTAAAGATTTTGATGAATTAAAAACTAGTTTAACTAAATTATTATATTATACATATTGTTTGGGATGTTTAATGGGTATAGATTTAGATAAATCTTATAATATAGTACATAAATCCAACATGTCAAAATTATGTATTGATGAAACTGAAGCTAAAAAAACTGTAGATTGGTATAAAATAAATGAAGATAGATATGATACGCCAAATTATAGAAAATCCTATAATGGTCAAAAATGGGTAGTATTTAATGAATCAACTGGAAAAATTTTGAAATCTATAAATTATAAACCAGCTAATTTTAATAGTATGTATAAATAAAATTATCTAATTTATAGGTAATGAATAAACTAATAATCTTATTTTTAGTTGTACTAATTTTTGTAATATATAATTCTAAAAAAGAAACATATGTTTGTTCGAAACTAGAATATAAAGATAGGTTAGATAAAAATATAGATACCTATATTAAACATATAAAACTTTCTAATACAAATAATGTTGCTTTAGAAAAGTTGATAAATCATAAAAAATGCTGTGATAATAAAAAAAATAGAATAACACAATGTAAAACAATACTACCATTAGTTATAGATATACATATTATGACAAATTTTTCATTTGATTTGGGAGGTAAAAAAATAGAGAATGATATTAAAAGTCATGAAATTAGAAATACATTACTACCTTATCTAAATGAAATATGGAGACATGCTTGTATAAAATGGGAGTTAAGAAATATTTATGTTGAAAATATTGATGATAATTTGGTAAAAGATTACCCTAAAGATTTTTATAGAAATCAAAAACATAAAGCATTAATTTATATGTTAAAACATTTAGATATGTCATTATTAGAAAATAGAATAATGTTACGTAATGAATTATTTAAAATGTCTAATATATCAAATCTAAATAAGAACAAGTTTAATATTTATATTTTTCCATATTTAGGGAAAAATATTACGGGATTAACATTTAATTTAGACCATTATGGTGTAATGAGTTTAGTAGGTTTATGGAATAATTATTATCAAAAAAATAATATTAAGAATGATGAAAAATTAACCGATACCAAGTGTAATGGATTATCTTTATTTAAAATGACTAAATTTCAATTAGCATATTTGATATCAAAACAGTTAGGATACTCTTTGGGATTAAAAGAGTCAGATAATCCAGTTAATATAATGTCTAAAAATATTATAGATTTAAGTACATATATTTTTAAAAAACAATGTGGATATGCAAAGAACCCAAATCCTTATCTATCAACACATATTACATCACAAATACCAAAAAATATGGAAAGTAAATGTACGCCAATGATTACCTCCAAATTAAAGCATGATTTAATATTAAAACAAATGCAACATCAAGATTCGTCTAATAATAAAATAACATTATTTTCTTATAAACAAAAACATATTATAATTAAAAATATTCTAAACGGTGAAAAAAAATTAGTTAGTACAAATAAAGATATTATAGATTATCCATTAAGTGCAGAATGTAAAACTGTTTTAGCTGAATGTAACCTATTTGATAGAAAAAAAATTAATAATATTAATGAAAAAAATAAGTGTGTCCACACTGTATTTAAAATTATAAATGGTAAACCCTTAGAAGAACTAAATATAGAAGAAGAAACATATGGTGATTCGGATTTATTTAAACAAGACTACAATCCAGATAAGTGTATTTTTCCGATACTATCAGATGTTGGTAAATTTATATGTAAAATACCTAAAAATATATTAGAAACATCAAAAATATGTAAGAAAGAAGAACCTAAAAGTTACATGGATAAAATAGATTTTTCACACTATTAGGGAAATCTAAAATTAATAGGGACTAAGAAAAGGTCTATTCCAGCATTACTTATACTACCTAAAATACCATTGAGTGTACTATTATAAAACCAATCAACTATGTATAAACCCGCACTTCTAAATTTATCACTTAAAAATTTATAATTATGTCTATGTTCCATATTATACCTAGAACCAGTATATACACTGAAGGCTAAATTTAATTTAGTAGTATTATAATAATACATATAATTATCAGTAGTAACTTTTAGCAGAGTAATGTTGTTTGATTCACAATCTAAATAAGGCAATGATAGTATAGAAATATCTATAAGTGTTTCATTAAATCCATATTCTGTTACCAAGGTCATATTTTCAATAAAAGAACTATTAACAATATCTAGAATAGACTTACTATTCATTACTAAAAGTCTATTATAAAATTTAAATAAATGATATTCGTTAAAACTAGTAATATAGTCACTAAATGATAGTTTATCGCAAAAACCCAAATATTCACAAACATTTGTACTATTTTCTTTTAATAGCCAATGTTCGGTCTTATTAAGCATTAATTGACAGTCAGTATTATTATACTGGCTACAAATAGAATAAAGATTATTATACATATTTATAATTTTAGTATTGTTTTGTCGGATAGAATTAATTGATTCAATACATTCGTGACAATCTGTCACATTAGGTGTAAAAATTGGATATTTAAATGAAGAATATGCTATTAATGTTAGTATAGAGAAAATCATTTTAATAAAAAAAATATTAAAATGATTTAAACTCAATTTTTTTTACCATATTGTTAAAATAAATAATAGCAATATTTGATTCATTTTTTTATGAGAATATATATTAATGAAGTATTGCATTTTAATAATTATAGTATTATTTATCATAATATCCTATTATAATAAAGAAACATTTATACAATTTTTAAATAATGATATGGATACTAACTACCAAAAATATATAAATGGAGAATATGTACACCCTATTTTTTCTAAAGAAATAATAGAAAAGATAGAGAACAATGATTTAGATAAAATTCATTTAGATATGATAGATTTATATAAAGTAATTAAAGAATTGTCTAAATTAGATGGCTTTGACATTAATAACGTATCTAAATTATTTACACCATACAATAAAAATCCATTAAACAGAAAATGGGGCATATTTACTAAATTAAATTTTAGAGATGTATTAAATGTTTTAGAAAAAAACAGTTCTAAACTTAATTCAAAACAAATCCAATCTATTAAAAACGTAAATAAAAATAAATTAATTCAATATCAGATTAAAGATATAATTAATTTAAAAAAAATTGGAATCCTTAACTGCATAAGTATAATCAATTATTTTATTAATAAAGAACTAAAAAAGGATAATATTTCAATTAAATTTAGTGAAAATATAGATATAGATTTAGATAAATATTCAGACACAGATTTAAAAAAAATTAAAAATATATTTGAATGGTTACCCAATAATCCATGCTTAATTGTTAAAAGTATAATAGAAATTGAAAAACTTAGAGATTCTAAAAATTATTTAGCTATTAATAAATGCAAAGATAAATTAAAAAATTATTTGGAAAATTTGTATAAACATTTTAATATAAAATATTCAGGTGATATAATAGCTGATCCACTAAAAAATAAAAATGAAGAAGAGCTTAATATTATAAAAAATTTGTATAAATATATTTTAACATGTGATAATTTAGATAATACTATAGATTCTTTTAAATTATATGAAAAAAACAAGAATGATTATAAAAATAATATTATAAAAAATATAGAAAATTTAAAAAAACAGAATAAATTATCACATAAATGCCAGGATAAAGTTCAAAATTATTTAGAAAATTATTACGATTTATGGGGAATATCAAAAATAAATATTCTAAAATATTATTCAGAAAATCATTTAGAAATGATAGATGAATTATATAAAAATATGCCAAAATGTAATCAATTGGGGAAAGGTAAATTGATTAAAGATATATTAAATATGGAGAAATATATACAAATGATTAATGGAGGTGCATATGGATGTATGAATAGTATAGAAATTTATAAAAATAAAGAGTTTAATAAATATAATATTAAAATACCAAATAAAGATACACTAGATAAATATAATACTTATACTATATCCGATTTAAAACATATACTAAAAATTTATAAAAAAATACCAGGTTGTAATAATTTAGATAAAAATGGTATTATAGATTTCGACAAACATATGAATATGTTTTATAAAGATTATAATGATAACTCACCAAAAATATTAAATAACAATCAAGTAACTATTACTAAAGATTACAAGCCTTATTATATGAATCCAGCTACAATTAAACATGATGATTTTTTTACACATAAAGATATTTTAGAAGATACTAAGACAAATTTTGACGATTATTTCAAGGATGACTTATTTAATTCTAACAAATGTAAACCTAAAATTATTTATAGGGACAATTGTGTTAATAATCCAAGTGTAACAAATAAACCCAATAACTCTATTTTACAACACAAATTAGAAGGAACTTCTAGTATATTTGCTCCAAAATTAATTATAAAAGTACCTAAAGAATTTAGTAATTATAAAATTAAAAGTTCAATTTTATAGTTTAAAATATTGATAAAACATTAATGAAAAGTAAATTGAAATCTAATAATTTATCTAATAAGAAAACTAAAAATAATAATAATGATTTGTATTTAAATAATTCAGACTTAGATAATTCATATCATGAACAAGATTTATTAAAAGAATTAGATGAAGCAAATTCTGAGAATTATAGTTTTGACGAATCAGATGATAGTTGTACCGAATCAAACTATAATTGTGCCGAATCAAACTATAATTGTGCCGAATCAGATAATAGTTATACTGAATCAGATGGTAGTTTAAGTTCTGATGATGAAGAAGAAATATCAGATGGTATGGTGGGAAAAATGTATAATAATAAATATTATTGTTTAAAATATTTAGGTAAAGGTACTTTTTCAAAAGTATGGTTGGTATATGATATTTTTAATGATTGTTTTTTTGCTATGAAAATACAACTACCAGAATATATCGATGATGCTGCTGAAGAGATTAATATTTTTAATAAAATAACATATAGCGATAATAGTAAATTAATAAAATTATATGATTCATTTTTGGTAGATATAAACGGTAATAAATGTTATTGTTTAATTTTAGAATTATTAGGTGATTGTATATTAACATTAGGAAATAAGTACCATGAACTAGATACATATATACCTGATATTATTATAAAAAAAATTATTAAAGATATACTATTAGGTTTAACAGAATTACATTCTAGCAAAATAATACATATTGATTTGAAGCAAGAAAATATATTATTTACTAAAATACCCAAATATATACAAAAAATGATTGATTGGTTTATGTCTTTTAAGCCTAAAGAAAAACTAAATAATTTTATTTTAAATAAAATTCCTGAGAATTATAATGTGTTTAGCAAAGTTAAGAAAAAAAATATTAAAAGAAAATTAAAACTTTTTGCTATAAAACAGTTTATGCATTTTTTTAATGATAAACTATCAGACTATAAAGATATAAATTATTGTAATGATATAGATAGTTTAGATAATTTGTGTAATGAATTAGATAGAAAAGATACATTAATAAATATAGATGACTATAGTGTTAAAATAGTTGATTTTGGTAACTCTGAAATAGAAAATAATAATATGTATGAACAAATAGGACTTAGATGTTATAGACCGCCAGAAAATATACTAAATTTTAAATATAATAAAAAATCTGATATTTGGACATTAGGGTGCATATGTTATGAATTATATACAGGTGAATATTTATTTGGTGATATATTAGGTTCAAACCATTTTAAAAAAGATATAAATCATTTATTAGAAATAATATCATTTTTAGGTGATATTCCAAATGAACTTATTGTTAATAATTATTCAAAAAAAATATTTACACATATTAAAGATATTGAATTTGATTCGAAAAATTTAATTAATTTTAGCGATTTAGAAAATAACTATAATAATAGTAAAGAGATAATTAATTTTATTAAATATTTACTTACTATAGATGAAATGAAACGACCGAATTCTAAAGAATGTTTAGATAATAACTTTTTATTAATTAATTAATTAAGTGAGGTTAAATTTCAAAAAAAAATTACAAAATAATTATATAAAATGGCTGATTCGAAAATTACAATTCCTAGTGATAAAACTTTACAACAAGCAACTAAATTATCAATTAAATTATGCAAACCAATCTGTTTTTATTTTTATATAGATTCGTGTAGAGGACGAGTAAATATTGTCACTTCTGAAGGTGATAAAATATTATATAAAAATGGCGAAGAACACACATCTCCGATTAGAAATACATATAAGGTTGGTAGCGAATTCTTAGTAGTTACAGAAAATACAATATATATAATATCTGCAAATACAAAAGTTAAAAGCTAAAAAATTCCTTTCTTTGAGTTATAATTATTATACATATCTTTTATAATTTTTTCATTATTGTTAAGTAAGTATTTAATGGTATCTTCATTAACTTGATTTATTTCTATTTTTTTATTATATAAATTAGAAATAAGCTCACATATTTTTTTTCTAAATTCTTTATCCACTGAAAAAAGTAAATATATATCTGTTGATTTATTACTATTATTAGTATTAACATTAGATTGGTAATCACTAATCATTTCTTGTAAAATTTTATTAGCAGCTTCTCTATCATTTTTTTTCGAAGTAGGATGCATATCTTGTCTAGAATGCATATCTTGTCTAGAATGCATATCTTGTCTAGAATGCATATCTTGTCTAGAATGCATATCTTGTCTAGGATGCATATCTTGTCTAGAATGCATAACTTGTCTAGGATGCATATCTTGTCTAGGATGCATATCTTGTCTAGGATGCATATCTTGTCTAGGATGCATATCTTGTCTAGAATGCATAACTTGTCTAGGATGCATAACTTGTCTAGAATGCATAACTTGTCTAGGATGCATAACTTCTCTAGGATGCATAACTTCTCTAGGATGCATATCTTGTCTAGGATGCATATCTTGTCTAGGATACATATCTTGTCTAGGATACATATCTTGTCTAGGATACATATCTTGTCTAGGATAAATATCTTTTCCATTTCGATTATCTAAATTTGAAGTTGTATTAAGTTTTAATATATAGTTTCTATTCATTGTAATATATAGAGAAATTTATTTATTAAATATATCTATTATATTCTTAATATTAGGTCTTTTATTTGGAGTTGTATTTAGTATTAATTTACATAGTACTATAATTTCACTATATGCGTGATTTTCAGGAAATATATTATTACGAATATTATTAAGAATACTAAATTTTTCCATATCAGTTGTAAATTTAGTGTATAATTCAAATAATATAATACCTAAACTGTATATATCAGTACTAAAATCATAATAAGAATTGGTTAATTGTTCGGGAGATGCATATGTCTTAGTTCCTATATCTGTTGTTATATTAATAGGTACAATTTTATTAGAACTTGTTTCTTCAATTATATAATTACGAGATAATCCAAAATCACCTATTTTGATTATTAGTTTCTCATTTTCTTCTTTTATAAAAATATTTTTAGGTTTAATATCTCTATGTATTATATTATTTTTATGAATATAATCTAATCCTGATAATAATTGATTAAATATTAATTTATTATTTTCAACTATAATATCTGAAGTGTATAAATAATTTTCTAAAGAATAATCACATAACTCCATTTGAACATACAGATTAATAGACTCTATGCTGTTAAGTTCTTCTTCTTCTAATCTAAAAATATCATTAGACTCTATAATTTTTTCATAATGGTCAAAAATATCATTATCATATCCTAACCAACAAGAATTATAGCGTACAATATTATTATTGTTTAATTTTGATAATAATTCTACTTCTCTTAAAGATTTTTTTAATGTATTATCATGTAAATTGATTTTAATTTTTTTTATAGCGTATATATTTTTATCCAACTTATTACAACATTTATAAACATTTCCAAATCCTCCTTCACCTAGTTTTTCTATTATATTATACTCACTATATAGATTATTAATCGGTTTCGGAATTAACTCAGTTACTTTACTAGAAGAATTAGATACTACTTTTTCTAAAATATTTATATATTTATCTGTAATTTCTGGACGTCTATTTAACAAATTAATAATATTATCATTAATAAAACCTATTTGGTTAAGTTGTCCACATAAAAATTCAAAATTATCTAAATTATCAGAATTACTGTTGCAAAATTTTTTTAGTAATGATATTAGTAAAATATCTTTTTGGTCATCTATACTAAGATAACTGGTTTTACTAAATATTAATGACATTAATAATTAATTACATTATATGTTTAAGTTAAATATCAATTTTATATTAATTAGGAGTTGTTATTAAAAATATTTGAAAAAAATTTAGGAGTAGTTGTATATGGTGTCTTGCGCCACATTCTATTAGTAACTCTATTAATATAATTATAATCTGAGTTATTATTTAAAAAATTAATAGTGTTTGGGGTATATAAATTTGGAGTATTTGTGGTTTCTAAATTAAGTGGAGAAAGATCAAAATTATTTTCATCTATCTCATTTTCTGATTTTTCAATTAGGTCTATGTTTTTATTTACTTTATGATAATCTTCTATTTTATTATGTAGTTTATTATGGTTTTCTAAAAGTAATTTAATTATATCTTCTTGATTAGATATTATTTTTTTTAATTCCGACAATTCATTCAATATTTTAGAGTTATTTTTTAAAACTAACTCTAAATTCTTGTCTAATTTTTTGTATTCTATAATTTCCCATTCATTATTCATTTAAAGTATTAGAAAGATATTTATTTATGATATTAAATAGTATTATTAACTTTTGTTGATAAGTTGTTAATATAGTTAAAATTAGACTTTATAAAATGAAATTATTAAAATTAATTCAATAAAATATTTAAAACTACATCATTTAGAATAAGTATGAGTTTAGAAGAACCTCTTTTAAAACCTGAACAATCTTTTGAAAACCCAACATTAAATATAGATAATAATATTAATGATAATTTTATTATAAAATTATATTATTATTATATTCACAAAGGTTATTATAATATAATATCTACACAAGTAGTTAATATTTTGACTACCTTATTTCTTTTCTCATTTATTATATTTTTATTTAATTGTATAGATTATAATGGTTTATTTACTATGTATGATACTGGATATTTGAGTGATTATATTAAATGGTCTGATTTTTTTGAGCTTGATATTATATCTTGGATATGTGTTATTATATTTTTATTTTTTATTTTTTGTAAAGTTTTAAGTTTGTTTGATGATGTTAAGACATTCTACAAAATTAAAAAATATTATAATAAAAAATTACTAATAACTGACTCCCAAATAATTAGTATACAGTGGTCTGATGTTTTAGATAAAATAAAAATGTATGAGAATGATGATATAGATATATACGTAATTTCTAGTATAATTATGGCAAAAGACAATTATTTAATTGCCTTACTTGATAATGAAGTCATCAAACTATCTTTTATGACAGCACTGATGGAATGGAATCTAAAATATTGTATAATTCATCATATTTTCAATAAAAATAAATTAAGAACATCACTTTTTGAAGAAAAAGATGAGTTTAAGAAAGGTATTCAAAATAAATTAAGAATAGTGTCAATTTTTAATTTTATATGTATGCCATTAATATTTATCTTATTTACATTTTACACAATATTTAAATATGGTGAGGATTTTTATAATAAACCAGATACAATATTTTCACGTAATTGGTCTCTATTATCTAAATGGAAATATAGGTTATATAATGAAACATATCATTTATTTCATGATAGAATAAATAATAGTATTGAACCATCAAATAATTATATTAATCAATTTCCAAATAAAATTTTAGAAACATTTTCAAAATTAATTGTGTTTATATTAAGTTCTCTTTTCATTTTAATGTTATTTTTAACTTTAGTGAATGAAAATCTTTTAATGAATTTATATGTAACATCTCATCGTCCTATTTTATGGTATATAGGTATATTAGGTACGGTAATAGCTATAAATAAAAAATTAATTAAAGAAAAATTAATATATCACCCCAAAAAATATTTTAATGAAATAACAGAATATATTACATTACCGGATGATTGGGAGGATAACTCCGATAAAATTGAAATAAAACAAAAATTTATTAAGACTTTTAATTTTCAACTAGTATTGTTAATCAAAGATATATTTTATATCTTAATGTCTCCATTTGATTTATGGGAATTATCATATCATATAGATGAAATTGTAGAGTTTATAAGTCAAAATACAATCTATGAAAAAAATGTAGGATATATTTGTAGTTTTTCTGCATTCAGAAAAATAAGACATCATAATCCAAATTTATTAGATAAAAAAACATTTAACTCCTTTAAATATTTTGATATAAAATATCCTGATTGGTTAAATAAAAAAAATAATTTTAGTTCATTTTCTATTAATATAATTAATTAATAAATATTTTTGAAAAGAGGTAAATAGGTTTGTTATAAAAATCTAATATATAAAGATATTTCATATTTAAAACTATAATCAAAAATAATATTAATTCTGATTATTGTCTAATATTGTGATTGTACCTTCTATTTCTTTGATTCTAATTATGTAATTATCCAACAATCAGTTATAAATTACATTAGATTTATTATATATGAAATATAACATTAATATAATAATTCTTCATAAATTATAGTTTTTTTTTTATCTATAGAATTATAACAGTCATGATTACTATATAACCATTTGTGAAACTCTATAAGAGTTTTAATATTTAATACATTTTTTTTAAAATTTATTAATGAATTATGTTCTTTTTTACACCGTTTGGATTTTAATTTATAATCTATTAATGTTTCTATTTGTATGAATTTTAAGATATATTTATTAGTTTCTAAATTAAATATAAATTGTGCTATTTCTTTACTTCTCTCCATATGAAAATCGGATGTTACAAAAATTAAATTATACCATTTTCTAATATCTGTTATTGTAGTTCGGATATAAAACATATTTCCAATAGTATCATAAGATGTTGATTCCTTAATAATTTTATTTGGTGGAACACCATTATCTATTAAATAATTAGATAATAATGTTGATTCGAATATTATATATCCATTACTATCAATTGGATTAGGATGGTGATATGTTCCAGCACTAGAAACGATAAAGTAATATTTAGAAGGATTATCTCTATAAATTTTTAATGCATAATCACATCGTTGTATACACCATAATGGTAGACTACAATCTAAATTACAACCACCACCTAAAATTATTAATATGTCCATTTAATTAATTTAATTATTATATTTTTTTTTTAAATAAAAAAAAAAATATAATATTATTTTATAAAAATGATTAATAAGTTATTTGTAGAATTTATCGGAACATTTATTTTTCTATCTGTTATTTTAGTATCTAAGTCAAAAGAAATGGTTTTAACAGCCATAGGTATTGGTATGAGTTTAGCTATTGCGATTATGTTTGGAGGTAGAGTATCTGGAGGTCACTTTAATCCAGCAGTTTCATTTATGATGTACTTAAATAAAGCGATTAATGAACAGGAATTATTAGGATATATATTGTCCCAATGTGTTGGTGGTGCTTTAGCGCTCAATTTTTATAATATAACTAATTAGACAATTTTTTATTTAGAATTTCTAAAGGTATAGAACCTAATTCTAAAACTTCTTCATGAAAGTTTTTAATATCGCCCTTATATTTTTTTTTAAGATTAATTATAGATAATTCTCCTATTTTATATGCTAAAGCTTGTCCTGGATTTGCCATATAACGATGTATTTCTGATAAAATATTTTTTTCATCGTCAAACAAGTACCGTTTCATAAATGATAAACATCTAGATTCAGACCATTCATAATAGTGGATACCAGTATCTATAACTAATCTTAAAGCTCTTAACATCTCCATATTTAATTTTCCATAATAACTTAGAATATCATTATATTCTCCTAAATTTTCACAATATAACGCCCATCCTTCATCATAAGCGGTAAAACTACCTATTTTAATAAATAATGGTAAATTACTATCATTTACGTATGTAATTTGATAATGATGTCCAGGATTTCCCTCATGAAGAGATAACGATTCGACATAAATTTTATTGTGGGTTTTTAAATTACCCAAATTAATATAAAATTTACCTTTTCTTTTTTTATTCAAATCTCCTAATACGTAGTAAGCAGAAGGTGCATATTTTTCGTTATATTTAGGCACCGCTTCTATTAAATAATCATGACTAATTTTCTTTTTAAATAATTTTTTCATTATAAATTTATTTAATTTAGATTGCATTTTCTTGTAAGTATCTATTACTTCTTTTCTACTTTTATATTGTAATTCTGGTAAGAATTTTAAATATTTGTTAAATTGTACTAAAGAACCCTGATATCCATGTTCGTCTTTAACAAATATTTAAAATTCTTAC
>Ga0209634_1002612_pt1 | contig 12523 bp, 8 predicted proteins | sample LinPmetageLP40_FD_184043 | JGI IMG/M metagenome (GOLD analysis project Ga0209634, IMG submission 184043) | Marine viral communities from the Pacific Ocean - LP-40 (SPAdes) (version 2) | ecosystem: Environmental > Aquatic > Marine > Oceanic | place: Pacific Ocean | collected 2010-08-26 | reverse complement strand
GTTTTTGCGGCAGAGATTTGGCAAGCCAAATCTGGCCCTCCTTGACCCTGCCTGTCCGCCCTGTCGGTGAGGTTTGCGCCCGCCCGCGGTTCCGTCCGAACACATGCGTGTTCGGCCAGACCCTCGGGCGGTGCTGGAGAAGGGGGCCTTTGAAGCTGGAGGCTGTGCTGGTGGTGAGGGCGGCAGAGCCGCGTCCCTGCGGGCCGCGGCGTGAAGCGGACACCAAGGCTGCCTGAGCCGGAATGCGACGTAAGTATATAATTGACAGCTCGGTATATTATCGTAAGGTGGGGGCAGCCTTGGTGGAAGGTGGCAGGAAATAGGGAGTCTTTCTTCGCATGTCGCGCTCAAAACGTCTCACAGATGCGGACCGCATGGAGATCGTTCGCGAAGCTGCGGAAGGCGTTTCCACGTCAGTGTTGGCGGAACGGTTTGGCGTGTCGGTGCGGGCGATCCAGTACACGCTCAAAGCCGATGCCGAGCGTCAGATGGATGCCGCGATCCCGGTCTCGGCGGTCAGTGTGAAGGTCACGGCTGCGGAGCTTGCGGCGCTCGATGCGGTGTTGGCGAAGGCGGGGATCGAGAGCCGGGCCGAGGGGCTGCGGCGGCTCATTCAGGCGGCAGGCGGGGTGTTCGTTCCGGACGCGCAGATGGCAGCAGAGATGGCGCGATACAGGTCCTCTTTGCACGAGGTCGGAAACGGGGTCGCACAGATCGCCAAGCAGATGACGCAGGCCAACCGGCAAGGGCAGGGGGCCGGGGGAGGCACGAGTGCCGAGTTCACCGAATTGCGCCTTGCGCAGATGCGCGGGCTGGCGCGGTTCATCCTGGATTCTGCTGACGAGATCGATCTGCTTCTGCGCCGCCGTCGGGACGCAATGCAGCTGCAGGCCACGGCCGCGCTGAGGGAGTTTGCCCATGCGGCTGAATGATGCTGTCCATGCCGTCACGGGCGAGGTCTTTCGGGATGGCTGGAGCCGCGTCCGGGGCTCGATGCAAGGGCTGCACGTGGCCAAGCAGACCCAGCTTGTGCGCGCGGCAGCAGGGCACCGTCCGGCGGTCTTCAAGGCGATCCGGGGCGGGGGTACGCATACCAAATCGCAGCTCGCAAACCAGCTCGACTACCTCACAACCAAGTCCACCCATATCGTGGACAGTAGCGGGTTCCTGGATGGCAAAGCGAAGCTCGAGGCGGGTGACATCAAGGACCTGACCGAGCGCTTTGCCAAACGGTGGGATGCGGGCTTTAAGCCCAAGCTCGGACAGACCACGCACATGCTCATGTCCTGCCCCATCGGAACGCGCGGGGAGGATGTGCGCGACATCGCGACGGATGTGGCCGAACGGTTCTTCCAGACCGACGCAGGGCATTTCGATTACATCATCGCGGTGCATGAGGATCGCGATCACCCGCATGCGCATCTGGTGCTGAACCGCCGCTCGCAGGAAGGGGAGTTTTTCTTCCTGGGGCGCAACCACCGCTTCAACTATGACGACTTCCGCCTCGCCATGGTCGAGGAGGCAGAAAAGTACGGCGTGCGGCTGGAAGCCACGCGGCGGGTGGATCGCGGGGTTGTGCATTACCCGGCCCGGACCAGCGAGATCTACGCCGCGAAAGAAGAGGGTCGCGCGCCCCGCGAGCGCGAACGCGTGGGGGCCGACCTGACCCGGACGCTGGCGGAGATCGCCAACACCAGAACCGTCTACCATTCGCTTGCCGCGGAGGCTTCGCGCGAGGCCCGCGAGGATATTGCCGCAGCCCTCTTTCGCGCGGGCGAGGTGCTGGCGCATGGCGGGCAAGTGGACCGAACAGGAGATGTGTATATGGCCGAGGATCAGAGTTTCGAGGATCTGAGAAGCCTCTATGCGGAAAAGCTCGCGCGGGTGCAGGGCATGATCGCCGAGAAGTCTGACGCGGAACGTCCCGTGCTGGAAAAACGCCTCATCGAGATCCAGACGCAGGTCCAGCACATGCAGCCTCTCGGTTTGCGATCATCCACGCTGTCAGAGACCCCCTCGGAGGGCGGGATCTATTCCGAAGCCAATATTGACGCCAGCCAGCGCGAGCGACTGGCCGAGCCCGACCTGAGATCGCGCATTGACGCGGCACTACGGGGCACCGGGATCAGCACATCGGAAGTGGTGGCCCGGATCGAGACGGGCGCCTCAAATGCAGCGCTCGAGCATCAATGGATCGCCAATGATCTCTCCAAAGTGGCCGAGGCGCGCGATCTGAACCTTGAACGCCGCGCCGATCTGGAACAGGCGCGCGACAGTCTCAACGATGTGCATGTGGAACTTGGCACGCTGTTGGAGCGCGAGAACGTGCTGCGCCGGGATGGCGTCATGGAAGCGGAACCGATCAGCGAGCGGTTCCATTATCACCGGGACGCGGTCCGGGCGATGGAAGGGACAATCCGTCAGGAGATGCGCGCAGACGGCCTGACCGCGCAGCAAATCGAGGACCGGGATTGGGAAGTGGTCTCACGGGCGGAGCGCCGGATCGAGACCGAGCAGCGCGCATATCTCGAGGCACACCCGGATCTGCTCGCACGCCCAGGCGATGTGATCGACCGGTCTGAGCCCTACAGGGAGACCATCACCGATGCGGCCCGCGCCAGCGAGATCACCCGCGAGGTCGACCGGATCATGGAGGGACGCGACCTCCGCACGCCCGTTGCAGATGCTGTCACGGATGACTTGCGCGCGCGCTATCCGGACATGCCGTCCCACCTCGCCCGCGGGCTCGGTGCGACCTATGCGGCCGTCGTCGAGATCCGTGACACGGAGGCCATCAATCAGGTCCGCCGCGAAAACGAGATGCGCGAGGGGCTTGGGGTTGGCACGCGCGACGATGTCCTCGCAACCCGCGGCGAAACGACGGCGCAGCTTGACCGTACCGACCGCCTTGCAGACGAGATTGCGCGTGTCCTGGACCATGAGCGGGCGGGGGAGTTGTCCGCGCCCTTCGAGACCGAGGCGGAGCGGGACGCCTTCCGGGGCGAGATCGCGCGGGTGCTGGATGACCGTCAACTTGAGAGGCTCACATCCGGCGATGCCGATGCGCTGGAAAAGGTTCTCGAGGACCGTCTCGACCGGCTCTATGTCGCCAAGGTCTACCTGCAATCGGATGCAGCGACGGCCAACACGGAGGCCTTGCGCCAGGTGGTCGATGATCTCGCCGACGCTGAGTATGAAAAACACCGCACCACAGACGTGGATGGCGAGACCGAGCGGGGACAGGTCCATTGAGCGCCGCCATGGGAAAAGCGCGGATCGCAACAGGGGTCTTTCTGGTAACGCTGGTGACCGGGGCCATGGGTTATACCATCGCCTCGGCGGTGCTGACCTACCAGGATCTCGGCTTCGGGGCCGAGATCGACTTTGCCTATATCGCGCAGAACTACATGGCGATCCTCGATCGCCGCCCGGAGGACGCGCAGCTTATTCACCTGATCATCGGCAGCTTCGCCGCCGCCGGCCTGATGCTGAGCCTCGCCCTGTCGGGGTCCGCCCTGACACGCTTTGGCCAGACCCATTGGCAGACCGCGCGCGAGATGAAGGCCAATGGGTTCTTCGGGGCGCCCGGGACCGGGTTCATCCTCGGCAAGCTGGGGACGCCGAGCTCCCGCGCCAATTACATCTGCTCGCAGGTTTTCCCCCACGCGCTGATCGTGGCGCCCACGGGCCGTGGCAAGACCACGGGCTTTGTCATTCCGAACCTGCTGACCTGGCAAGGCTCCGCCGTGACGCTCGATGTGAAGGGCGAGTGTTTCGAGGCCACGGCCCGGCACCGCGCAGCCCAAGGCGACAAGGTCTATCGCTTTGCCCCCACCGATTGGGAGGGCAAGCGCACGCATCGTTACAACCCGCTCCTGCGCATCTATCAACTGAAAGATCCCGCGCGCCAGCAGATGGAATTGCAGCTTCTCGCGACGCTGTTCCTGCAGAGCGACAATGACCGGGTGCAGGGCCTCCTCAAGGGCGGGATCGATCTCTTCGTGGCGGCAGGCTTGTTGGCCTTCCAGCGCAAGCGCCCCACCTTGGGCGAGATCTACCGCATCGCGGCCTCGGGTGGAAACAAGCAGAAGGAGTATTTCGCGCGCGGCCACGAGGTGGACAACCGTGCGGCCAAGCTGATCTTCACGCGGCTGGCGTCCACCAACAATGACACACTGACCTCCTATGTCTCGCTTCTGATGACCTCGGGGCTCGATCAATGGCAGAACCCGGCCATCGACGAGGCGACGGCGGTGTCGGACTTTGATTTCCGGACGATCCGCAAAAAGCCCTTCTCGGTCTATCTCGTCGTCCAGCCGCTGATGGTCAAACCCCTCGCGCCGCTGATCCGGCTCTTCTTCTCCGATCTCCTGTCCGCCATGCAGGAGAAGGATCCCGGGCCCGACGAGCCCTGGCCAGTGATGATCATGCTCGACGAGTTCAACCGTCTCGGCAAGATGCTCGGCAAAGGCCTTCATCGTGTCGAGCGTGATCGTCTTCGCCCGGGCCGCGGCGCGGATATCGGGGTGGATCAGCCCGTAGCGCAACCGGCCTTTCACGGCGGCAACGGTCGTGCCGAAAGTCATTGCGATGGTCTCAGGCGTCTGGCCATCGACCTCCATCATCCGCGCGAAAGCCTCGAACTCGTCGATTGCGTTCATCGGTGCCTGGCAATGACGCCGCCTGCTTCAGATAGCCGAGATCACGCAGGACAGTCTCCCGCTCGCGCCGCTGTGCCTGCCCCGTCTGGCCGGTTCGGCGTGGTTTCTTGTGTCGCCACCACGAGGCAGCGGTCGCGCGCAACACGCGCAAGACACCTGTTTGCATGGGAATGCCCTTCATCAGGAACGGCAGACCGGAACCCGGCCCGGACCCATCTGAGGGACCCCAAAGGCCCTCATCCGTCAGTCACAAAACCCGAAGAACACTTTCACTTTCTACGGGTCCGGACCCGGTTCTTGGCAAAACCATTGAGTCCTCACCACGGGGCTCAATGCCGGCACGTCTACCGAGGCTCTTGATTTGGATCAGCAGAGCCAGTTGGGGATGAAAGATCAGCAACGAGCATCGGCAGCATCTCGCGTCAGATTCGATATTATTTCTATACATCAGATAGTTAGACGATCCTCCAGATCGGCAGAGAATATCTCTACAGGCCTGCTTAAAGCTGCGAACGCGTGGTATTTCTCAATCTTGTCCGATCATGCGGCCTGCCCGTTGAGCCTGCCATAAAAGCTGCGCTCAAGATGCAGCTCCCCTGCCACAGCTTTCTCGACCATGCCGCGCAGATATCCTCCAGGCGAGGCAACCTCGCCCGAGCTGTGCTTCTCGAAAACAAGCGCAAACGCGGCTGTGGCAACCTGAGTGCCCATTCGGTCCTGGGCCACGTTCCAAGCATGCTCCGAAATCCCGATCATCGGCCTGAGTTGTCCGGCAACCCGATGCAGATCGTTCCAATCCTTCAGGAACCCACCCATATTCCGCGCCCAGGATGCGAATTCCGGACAAGCCTGCATGATTGTCGGCAGATCGAGCGCCGTCCGCTTCTTGCGCACCTCGGTAACCCAGTCTTCCAGCTCCCTGTCGACCTGATCTTCGGGTCGAGCATTGGGCACCGCACCCGCCGCTTCCTCTTTCTCAGAGGAATTACTAGTTACAGGATTAAGTTGATTTGTAATTAGTATATGGGGTTCAGAAATGACCTCCCTGGGGTTCATTTCTTGAGTATTTCTCATGATTTCGGCTTCTTTGTCTACAGTGCGGTCCACAGGTATTATCGCACCTGTAGCCTTGAGATAGGCGGCCTCGACCCGTTCCTGGAGTTCCTTAAACCACATCAGTAGCCGCTCCAACTGCTCTGAGGCTTGATGGCGGCGCGGAAGCCGGTCTAGAAGCTCCTCGAAGAGACCAGTGAATTGCGTCCAGGGGCCCCGCAGCGCGTCGCTGACCGCCGCTTCAATCCGCGCACGGATCATCCGGCGCGCAACCGTGATCTGACGCTTCAGGCGCTGGCAGCGCTCGCGCTCGGCCTGCAACTCTGCCTGCAGATCTTCGAACTCTTCGACCCGAGCCGAAAGCGGCGACAGGTCGAAACCGTAGGCCTCGACGATACGCCCGTCAGCGTTTCTGCGGCCCCACCGCTTGCCATTGGGACTATCCTGAAAGGAGATCACGCCGATCTCTGCCAGACGCCGCGCGTGGCGTTTGAGTGCCGATAGGGAAAAGCCCGTTTGCTCCATCAGATAGGCGTTCGAGGCCCAGACGATTGGGCGCTGCCCCTCCTCCCAGTCCTGAGCCTGAGTGAAGGCCCCCAGGGTATCGAGGAGCATCATGTCGCCAGCCTTCAGGCCGATATGGGCCCCAACGCGTTTGAGCGCGACAAATGCTCGTGTTTTAGGTACTGCTACCTGTTCACCGGCTTGGGCAAGCTGCTCAGCAACCCCAAGACCCGGTGTCGGCTTGCGCCAACCTGTATGTTTCATGCCTGTATCTCACCTCCGGTTATGTGGAGGCAAAAGAAAGCCGTTCGCTCAGAAGCGTTCGTCGTTGACAGTGAATCCTGTGAGACTTATCTTGAAGGCGACCAAACCATTAAGATCAGCTCTCAGGCCACACCGCTTGGGGGCTTTTCTTTTGCCGTTAATTCACTTGTCGTTCCTTTTTTGCTCCTTGCCTCATCGTTCCGAAGAACATCTCACCAACGCTGTCTTCAGTCGGTATCCTTCTCCGTGTCTTCGACGTTCAAATAGCTTGCGACTAAGTCTCCAAGCTTTTCGAGACGCTCTTGGTCAATCGGCACTCCTGCAACCTTGATTGATAGGTTTCCATCGACGGAAGTGACCGAAAGATTTCGGTTGCCCACCTTGCGCTTTACGGTGAGTTTTTGGGGCTTTGTCTTTGGTTTTGGCTTGGCTTTGTTCGTTCTCTCCAAGCTCGCTAAGGCACCCTGTAAATCGCGAAAGCTCATGTCGTAGACGTTCTTGAACGTGTTCAAGATTTGATCCTGCGCAGCGAAAACGGACCGTGCTCGCGAGACTAGGCTCTCATGCACACCAATTTTCTTGGCGAAGGCCACAGCTGTCAGTTTCTCTTCGCCAGAAGCCAGCGTCTCATACATTTCACCAATCGAAACCAATCGCTCAAAAGGGCTGAGATTCTCGCGCTCCTCATTCTCGCGAAACCGCAGAAACAACATCTCAAACTTGCTGTTCTCAGCGTTTCGCGCGTCAGGCGGGGCAAGGATTGCACGAAGGGGTACACCGAGCTCTGACGCGGCAGCCAGTCGGCGGCGTCCTGTCAGCATCACGAATGGAACCCCCGCGATATTCGACGGGTCCAACGGATCCGGCTGCCAATCCGGATCCTCCGGCCAAACTAGAATGGGCGTGTCCTGCCCGTTCGAAGCGATGCTGTTTACCAAAGACCTGAAGGCTTCCTGGGACATCCAGTCTTGTCGGCGGTCGGTTCCCATCGGATCGGAGATTTGATCTGGCGACAGGCTTATCTCGTGGCGACCGTTGAGGATATCCAAACAAAGCTCGGTTCTGCTTCGCTCTACTGCAGCTTGCGACTGCGCAAGCGCTCCTGATTTCCAGGCACTGCCGGCCCCCTTGAAAGGAGTCGAAACAGCATCACTCGATTCTGTCCTGCCTTCGGAACCGCTCGCACGTTCCTTGTTTGTATCGAAATTAGTAGCCTTGCTGACCAGCGACCTTGGAATACTGCGTTTCATGCTTCACCCTCGCCGTCATCTTCATAGAATTCGTCCATCCAAGTATTGGCGTAGCCACGTTCGAGTCCTGGCCAGAGTCGCGATATTATGGCGTCGTTCACGGCATCGGCATTCGTGATGAACCGGTTGATCCCCTTGCGCTTTCCCGGCGTGTCCGGCTCGTATTCGTATACGGACTGATAGACGTCCGACGCGTTCGAGATCGCGTCGGAACGCAGATAAAACACGGGCAGAATCTCCGTGGGGCAATGTTCTAGCAGGTTTCCGATGTGGTTAAGATCCTGCGCATTGGACCGTTGAACGATCGTTGGCAACAGCATGTTCGCACCGGTTCCGATCTCGATCCTTTCATGGGCCAGGATGTGCTGAAGCATCCCAAGCAGGCCAGTCACAAAGGTCGACAACGTCGCGATGTCGAACCCCTTCATGGTTTGCGGTATGACCAGCGAAGTCGACGCAATCACGTTATTCAACTGGAACAGTGTGAGCGCGGGTTGATAGTCGATGATGATGACATCCAGCGTCTCCGTTAGTGCGGTGTCAAGCCGCTTCTGGTCGACCTTGCCGTCGACTACCAATTCGTTGGGTAGCGTTTTCGGTGGGTGGCCCGCTTTCCAGCGGTCGATGGCATCGCGTAGGTAGCGGTAAAAGCTCTTTCCTGCGGGGGCTTCGCGGACAAGCCGCGCAATCTGGATCTCACCCTCGGATGTTTCGCCGTGAGCTGGAAGCAGGCGCAGGCCTGGCCAGGAGGTCTTGAGAAGGAAGCTGTCGAGCGTTTGCGCATCGTGGTCGGTATATGGCGCGTCTTCGGACTGAAAGAGTCCAGCAAAGTCCACCATGGAGGCGGTGTTTTCGTCGGGCATTTGGGGAAGGCCCTCTCCCCCGACGAAGTAGAGCGTTATTGTACTTTGCGGGTCAGCATCCATGACACCGACACGCATGCCGTAGTGCAAGCTGAGATACTGGGCAAAATGCGCGGCGCTCAGACTTTTGGCCGTTCCGCCTTTCTGGCTTGCAAACGAGATGACGGGCAAAGGTGCATCAGGCTTCCGCCAGGCCAGGTAGTCGTACGGCCGCTTTGCCGAGGCTGCCAGAAGGGCCCGCATGTGCATCAATTCTGAAAGCGTGAAAACACGCTCTCTTCCAACATATTCTCCTGCGGGAAAGTCATCGCTCGAATTGGCGAACTTGGTCAGATACTGAATACTCACATTGAGAAACCTAGCGCACTGGCGCATGGACCAGGTTCGCTTGATGCGCTGACGCAAGGTGAGTTCCTTGTTCACTGCCACCATCGTGCGCTCAAGCCCACGTGACAGATCCGTCAAAAACTGTTCTAAACTACCGCTCATTTATCAGCCCTGACTTCGGTTGGGTCCGAGTTCGACTCGATTCTGTTCCAATGGTAGCACGGTTCTGAGCAAAAGATAAAGATACCACGCGCCTATAGGTTTCAGGCGCTTATTTTGAGGCTCAGTGGCTCCAGAAACTCCAATCTTGAACGCGTTCAAGATTGAAGTTTAAGTCGGCTGACCAGAGCGAAGCCGATCAATCTTGCATGTTTCACGCCGCGTCTTTCGGACCCCAGGAGATGACCGACCTAGTTCGTGGCTTTGCCCAGGTTTGCGTTGAAGCCGTGATCACAGATGCTCACCGAGAAGTAGCCAGCGCCGGTCTCCCCTTTCCGACTCTTCTCGATGCCGCCGCACTCGGCCAGCTTGCCTTACGGGGAGCGTCCGGCGACGCGTTGCGCGAAGGCCGTCCTGTTCGACCTCGCGACGGGTTCGATGGTAATTTCCAGGTCGGAGATCAAGATGCAGATTGAGCCGAAGCCTTTGGCCGGTTCGTTGTCGGCTCTTGTGAAACTGATGCAGCCCGAAGGGTAGCTGGGCGGTTGACCAAGGCCTGACCACGCTGGATGCGAAGCGCTGCAAAGAAGGGTAGGGGAGGAAGATGGGCCACAGCCGTTGTAGACGGGGCGGCCGCTGCGATGTGCATTCCATGCAACAGGGCTGCATCGGGAGACCTCCGGTGGTCGAGAAAGATACCAAGGAAAATTGGAAACTCTGTTGAAACTCCCCCAAACAAGAAAATACCTTGGAACTCGCGCAGGCGCGCAGCGGGAAAAGCCAGCGCTGCGCTAAAGCGCTCTCAACAGCCCAATTCCCTGTTCGAGAGGTATTGCCCGGATATCTTCTGCCACGGGGACATCACGCTCTCCGGCGTAGATCAGCAGCTTCCGGTTGGCTTTGACGTCTTCTGCGCCGGTGTGGAAACCACGAGAAACCTTCGGCGCAGTCGTGCGCTTGATCTCGACGGCCCAGATGTCGCCACCCGGCAAACGCAGAACCAGATCAAGTTCGGCTCCGGCAGAGGTGCGATAGAAGAAGGGTTCGGTGCCGGCGGGCGCCGCGGCAAGAAGGGTCTCGATGCAGAACCCCTCCCAACTGCCGCCGACGACAGGATGCCCGAGCAAGCCCTCGGTTGTACCAATACTCAACAGCGCATGAACGATCCCGCTGTCCCGCACATAGATTTTTGGCGATTTCACCAGGCGTTTGCCGACATTCTCATGCCAGGGCTGCAGCCGCCGCACCAGCATGAGATCGACGAGCAGATCGAGATAACGACCGATGGTTTGGCCCGACACACCGAGCCCCTCTGCGAGGGCAGCAGCATTCAGCAGGCCGCCTTGCACATGCGCCAACATGGTCCAGAAGCGCCGCAAGGTTGCGGCCGGAATACGCGGCCCGAGGGCAGGGATGTCACGCTCCAGATAAGTGCGCAGGAAATCTAGACGCCAGTCCATGCTGGCCTGATCGCTGGCAGCCAAGAAACTGTCAGGAAAGCCACCACGTAACCAGAGCGCATTCAACTGATCAGCCCCAACCTCGGTAAGTTGCAGAGGGGGCATTTCGATATACCGGACCCTTCCAGCGAGGGACTCTGCTGATTGTTGCAGGAGAACATTGGAGGCTGACCCTAAAAGCAGAAACTGCCCCGTACGAAACCCGGACCGCCTGCGGCTGTCGATCTGGCCACGCAGGCTTCTGAACAAACCTGGCATCTGCTGAACCTCATCGAGAATTACGAGCTTGCCGACTTGTTCATCCAGATACAGATCCGGTTCGGTCAGGATTTGCCTGTCGGCTTCACGCTCCAGATCAAGGTATACCGATGGCCGCTCCGAAGCGATGTCGAGAGCAAGTGTGGTCTTCCCAACCTGTCGGGGTCCAAGAAGGACAACAGCGGCTTGGTTCTCTAGCGCGGATTGGACAAGTCGGTGAGTTTGGCGCGTATACATACCTTGCAATTACTCCATGCAATGGAAGATTTGCAAGGTAAATCATTATGCGACTGAATTACGGTCCAATTTGATACGTCGCCTGAATTGACGAGCTGTCTGTGCGCCAAGATTCACTCCAACAATCCAAGACGCTCCGCCCGCTCCAGCAGCATCTTCACCGACGAAGGCTGCCAGCTTGTCCGTCCGCGTGGCGTGCGCTCGCGCATCGCTTCCAGCCGGGTGCAGATCGCCTGAAGCGTGATCTCGGGGTCCGCACCCTTGATGGCGGCGATGATGGCGGGCAGACGGTCGTCGGTTTCGCGGCGGCCGGCGCGGGCCAGCACCTCGACAGGCAGGAAGCCGTCGCGGACATAGGCCTTCACAGCGCGCAAGAGACGGCTTTGGGTCCAGCGACGCGCCTCGGGCAAGGGGCCGTTGATGATGCGCACCACGTCTTCCCAAGCCAAGTCGGGGCGCAACCGGCGCACATGGGGCACCCAGTCTTGTGCCGTCTCGTTCAGACGCTCCATGTAGCCGTCCTGTCTTGCCAGCCGTACCTTACGAAGAGCGGCAGGGTCTTTGGCCCGCAGCCCAGGGTTCCCGCCCACGCGGCCCTTTGTGCGCGCGCTGGCGAGGCCGGCCTTGGTGCGTTCCCGGATCAGGGCGCGTTCGAACTCGGCCGCGGCCCCCAGTACTTGCAACGTGAACTTGCCCTGCGGGGATCCGGTGTCGATGGGGTCCTGAATGGAACGGAAGAACGCACCCTTGGCCTCGAGCCGCTCGATCACCTCCAGCAGATGCGACAGCGACCGCGCCAGTCGGTCGATCCGCACGACGACCAGCGTGTCGCCTTTGCTGATGCGTTCCAACACCCGCGCAAGCACCGGTCGCGCACGATTGCCGCCCGAGGCCTGTTCTTCATGGATCTCGACGCAACCCGCGGATTTCAGGGCCTGCGACTGGGGCAGGGGGGTCTGATCCTCGGTCGAGACCCGAGCGTAACCTATCAGGGGCATCAAAACAGTCTTTTTGCAGTTTCATACATCGGTAATAAACGACCGTTTGTAAACGAATGCAAGCAAGAGCTCTCTCGTTGTGCTCGTCCAAAAACCCTTGGTTTCCATGCGCTGAGCGCGATCTGAGAGGTCCCACCGGCAATCGCGCGCGCATACTATATAACGAGCGAAGGCAATCGCCATAAAAACACTTTAGTAATGTGCATAAAAACGGTATTTTGCCCATATGAAGCCGCAAATATCCGCTTTTAATGATGAATTCGATGACCCCCTTGTTACTGCGGAGGGGAATGAAGAGGCTCACGAAGACTGTCGCCTTTCGCTACGGACTTCAATTGAAGCCGTAATCTGAAACCTTAACACCGCCATTTAACACCGCCATTTTACCTTAGCGCTTCACTGCGGCGGATCTACACGCGGGCACTCAGAGCCCCGCCGCCTTGGTCAGGTTGACCCTGAACCGGTCACGACGGCGCTGATATCGGCGGG
>Ga0209634_1002609_pt1 | contig 12530 bp, 9 predicted proteins | sample LinPmetageLP40_FD_184043 | JGI IMG/M metagenome (GOLD analysis project Ga0209634, IMG submission 184043) | Marine viral communities from the Pacific Ocean - LP-40 (SPAdes) (version 2) | ecosystem: Environmental > Aquatic > Marine > Oceanic | place: Pacific Ocean | collected 2010-08-26 | reverse complement strand
CTAAGAGTATCTCCTCTATCCATTCTACCCATACATATTACATCTATTGTTTTGTCAGGGGTTTGAGTACCACGAGTGTCTGCATCATTGCCATCTATACATATTCGAGATTGATCATTAATATACATATCTAATATACCGCTAATTTCTCCCTCGCAAATTGCATATATTACATATATTTCTCCTGAGTTAGTAGCGTGTGAGTCTGCAAAAATTGGTATGCTATCTGTTCTTTGTACTCCATAAATTATTGGAAGATGTTTTGCCTCTAGATTTAAACGTAAATCTACGTCTCTATCTACCTCAACTTGGTATTCTACCATTTTTTTCTTCAGACCAAACAGGCCTGAGCTTTTCATTTTATATCGAGTTTCCATAACTTGATAAATTGAAATAATATTTATTGCTTGCTCACTATGCATGAATCCTAAATCACCTGCATACTCGTGTCTATGTAGGGCCACAACATCAGGAGAGCCGTTTCCACCTAAAGCTCTGTGCTCTGAATCTGATGTGACTCTTCCATTTACCCGTATAAAGTCTCCCCAATGGCTCGTTAATGTCCACGTAATTTTTGAAGATTTTTCGGGGTCTTCTGTAACTTTTGCCTTTGCTATGATACCTTTAAATACTAAATAAGGGGCTCCTATTATTAATCCTGTAGCAGGATTTATATGAGCTTTATATATAAACACTTCTCTATTTATATAACCAGCATAACTATTAGAGGTTCTATCAGAAAACATAGAAATTATATGACTAGAGTCTATGTATATCTCATGATTATTAGATGTTACAGAGACTAAGCCGCCCGTCACAGTACTGCCATCTGTAGTAGCTCCATGAATTTTACAAGATATAGTTTTATTATTGTTAGAAAAAGAAACTATTGTAGCCGATTTATTATGATTAGTATCTTGATTAGCTACGGCAACATCGTGTTTAATTAGTATATCGTCGCCTTCCGAAAAGCCTAAGTCTATAAAACTAGTGCCGGTGGTTATAATATTTGATAGTAATGTCGTTGTATCCGTAGCGGTAAAACTTATAACCTGACTAGGATCGGTGCGGGTATTAAGTGCTTCCGACGAAATACCTAAAGCAAGACTACTTGCCTTAGCGTCAGTTGTCTCGTTTACATCTCCTACACTTAATACTCTATTGGCTGAATAAGTCTGTGCACCATTAGAAACTCCAGAAACATTTTTACTACCATCATCAAAGACTATATTAAAGGAAGCATCAGATATATAAGCATAATCAGTTGCATCTTCTGAAGGTCTGGCGGTCAAAGTTTTTACAGTTCTTTCAAACTTTATAAGATGGGCATATAGGAAAGACTCTCCCGATACAAGAGAATTTTTTAAGTTAGGGTCTAAGGATCTTTCTGTGCTCATAAGTACTCTTCTAATTTAAGACTAAATTTATACAGATTATCTGTGTTTAATGAATAGTTAGTTACTGCTTTAGGTGATATTACTTTTATTAAAGGATTATCAAATACGGCTCTAGCAGAGGTGCTATGAATCTTTTTGGCTAAAGGGCAATTAAGTGTTAATCGTAACTGATTAGATGCTAAAGAGCCATATGAAGTTTCATTTTCTGTAAAATTATCTGCATCGGTTTCTACCATTGTGATCATATATGCTTTATTATGATTAATATCTGAAGGATCATTTATATTAATTAACTCTCCCGGCGCTGGGACGTTTACTGCATTAGAAGTAGCTGCACTGTAAGCGGTAACCCCTGATGCAGCAAGTACAGTTACTGTTATAACTGTACTTCCTGCGTTCGTAGCAGAAAGTTGAAAAGTATAATTAGCGCCAGAATTTGCTGTTACTACTGTTTTCCAAGCTGCATTAGTTAGAACTCTGTATTGAGGTAAAGAAACGTAAAAAGGTGTTAAAGGCCCTCTTTGCTGAAGTAAAAAAGCATATACAGGGGCAAACTCTGCTTGAGTCATAGCATGGTATCCTATAGTAACGTCCCACCTATGTCCGGCTATAGCTCTTGCTATTACTCTTTGAGAGTTAGTACGAGTCATCATCATATTTTGAGAAGAAGTTAGTTGGATATTTGCAAAGCCCGGTCCTGCGCTTCCACTACCTGATTCACTTCCCGACCCATAAGTATCTCTTTTATAATTGGGATCTGGTAATCTATTTGCTAGTGTTGAATATGACATTATGCTCTCCCAGCTCCCGAAGGTGTTGTATATACACTCTCATCTATGCCCTCAAAGAAACTTTCTCCATAGGAATTTGCTGCGGATCTAAGCATTCCTATTATATTTCCTTGCTGTGCTATTAATACCTCCTCTACTCCTGCAGCATCTATTGCATTAATGCTAAAGTTGACATTGGACGCGCCTCCACCGAAGTTTTCGCTATCATCTGCGGGCATAATAGTGCCTGCTCTATCTGGCATAAACAATTCAGGGCCCTGCTCTCCTACCATAAATCCTGTATTTCCTCCGTAGTTTCTATTTCTGTAGCCTGTGGCAGCTCCTCGGAAATTTTCTGCGCCTCCAATACCTTGCTCTCCTCGAAGATAGCCCAGCTCTCCTCCTGCTCCCTTTGACTTAGATATATCCACAGAGTTACCCCGTGCTCCCACAGATACTCCAGTTACGCCTCCTCCGCTCATACTGCCACCACCTTGGAAAGAAGTAGACGCAATCATAGAGACCTGCTTCATACCCATTGCGACAATCATACCTGCAGCTGCTGCAGCTAAAGCAGGTCCTACTACTGGTATCGCAGATAAAGATTCATAAGCACCCATCGCAGCAGTAGCGGTAGAAATGACAGTTTGTGCTATGCTTATCTTTTTCTTCATTTCAAAAGCTTTTTTCTGTTCAGCCGTCTTTTTTGCTTCTAATTGCTTTAACTTTGCAACACTTGCTGCAGACTTACCGTCACGTTTTTTCTCTGCTTCTATTTCTTTATCTATACCTTTAACTCGTTCTTTAGAAGAAGCTGCTGATATACTACCCACTGCTCCTATTATACCTGAAGCTACATTTAGTCCGATTTTTATTTTATCCAGGCCACCCAGCGTTTTATCGGTCATTGCTCCAATTGCGACGCCTATTCCTCCTATAATATCCCCGAAACCATTTGCAACTGCAGACATATACTCTCCGTCAGGGCCCAACTTTGCAAACTCCTCTCCCAAAGCTTTCATACTTTGTGCGGCTCCTACTAAGCCAACCCCTAGTTTACGGGCAAACTCTGCGGCTCTTAAAGCTGCTATTTGCTCCGTAACCTCCTTCCACTCTTTACTGTCTTTGGTAAGATCTGCAAGTCTAGCTTGTAAGTCTGAAATTGACTTATCATAAGCCTCATTAAACGAGAGTACATTAGCACTTGCTCCATCAGAAACAGCACCAATAGAACTAGCTCCAAACTCCTGGCCAGCTTCTAAAGCATTTTGTAGTTTATCTGCGTGTATTTTCTTTAATTTAATATTTAAAAGCTCTTTTTCTTGGGATATTTCTTTTGCCCGCGCGTCGGTTGCCCCCGTACTCATTTCTATTTCAAGCATTTTTAGCTTTATACTGATTTCAGTCGCAGCATTCATAGAATCTAGAAGGGTTTTTGCGAACCCGGTCACAGAATTTGCCATTTCTGTAGCTACAGCTAGGTCGTGTGTGGCCGCCATTAAATCTCTTATACTTTCTGCAAGCGCATCGGCTTTAGGCCCGTCTTCCCCAAACATATCATTAAATCTTTCTGCCATGTCTGATAATTGAGTCTTGGTGCCGCCTAACTCGTCCAGCCCTTCCCCCGCTCCTATAGCCGACGCCTTTAATTCGTCTAATGCAGCTAGTGCTGCTTTCATATCTCCGCCCGCTAAAGCGTCTACTACAGCGGTTTTTGTGGTCGATAGACTAGATTCAAAAAACTTTAAGTGCATAGCAGTATCAGTAATTAATATCCCTAAGTTCTCCATGTTTTCTAGACTTTTGCCATCACCTATTGCCTCTTGTAGTGCCTTTCCCATTATGGGAGATATTTTAGATATATCTATTAACTGTACTTTGAGATTTTCAAGAGCCGTTGCACGATCCTCTTCGCTCATTATAAAAGTCTTCGTTCTTTTTATGCTCCCATCCTGTGCTTGTTCTACTTTTGTTTGTTGAGCATAGATTTTTGCATACTGTCCAGCCACATCTATACTAGCTAACCCTTCAAATGCCATTCTATTTCTTTTTACAGCATCGGTTTCTAGCTCTATTCCATCTAATATATTATATAATGATTCTTGCATTTTGTCTGTTTGATTATTGAATTTTTCTAATGCTGAAGTAGATAGTTTGACTGCATCGTTGAGATCCTCATGCGCTCTAGCTAAGTTGTATACAGAGGTGGCTTTTAGGCTATCTTCCATGTTTGAGCCTTCTGTATTTAATAAAGTAATATTTCCTGCTAGATTACTAGCAGCTGCCTCGGTTTCATCCATTACCTTCCCTAAATGAGACAATTCTACAGGGTCTATTAACTTAATAGGTTCTTTCTTAAACTTGTTAATAATCTTTATACCTTCGTTACCTAATATAATATAGCCATTAATTACCATCTCTACTAAACCCAAAAGTCCGGTAGCTACAAAATTTATAAATTTGTTAAAAAAAGTTTTTACTGAATTAAACCCATCAATAAAAGAGTCTGTAATTCCAAGTACTGAAGGCATTATCATGTTAATACCCGCAAATACAAAATTAACTATTGAATCCATAGCTTTCGCAAAACCTAACATAAGAGTTGCAGGAGCAGTATATAGCCCCATGACCATGTCTTTTACTAGTAATATTACTCCAACGACTCCTGCAAAAGACATAGCTTTGTCTATAAGGCCTCCCATTTTTTGGGCTCCTCTACCTATGGCAGCAAAAGTTTTTGAAGCTTGTTTTTGTAGAAAGGCGAAGGTAAGTTTTCCGCGTAACGATACTTTAGTAAAAGTTACTTTTATTACTTTTCCCATGCTTAATGTTTGAGCGTTCATCTTTACAGTAGCTGCTTTCATACTATTTACGACTTCGATATCTTTTCCTTTAAAGATACCTGTTACTATCTTTCCATGCGTTTTATACTGCTTTTCTGCAGAAGCAATTGCTTTCTTTAAGTTAGCTGCATCAGGGCCTTTCATAGTACCTGCGGCAGCTCTTTGTAGTGTAGGGGATTTACTATCAGATGCAGCTAATCCTGCAGAACTTTGTAGATCTCTACCACCTTCTGCTCTCAACTGCTCTACACTTTGCCTCGCCTCTACTAGACTTTGTTTATAGTTATCAACAGCTTGTGAAGCGGCATCCAATTTTTCCTTAGAATTATTTTTTATATTATTCAATCCTTCCTCTATTCCAATCATAGGTACGATAGCTTTAAATATACTAAATGCAAGCAGACCAAAAGCGGCTACTGCTGCTCCTGCGCTTGCATTCATTATACCTGCTAGCCCCTCAAACATAGGCAAGAAAAATTGAGTTACAGATTTGATAATATCTTCTAAAGTTTTTCCTAGTTTTACAAAAGGGTTTGTTGCTGCTTCCACATCTCCAAAGTTTTCATTTAGTTGACGTTGTGTTTCTATAAGAACAGCTTGACTTCTTTGAAATGAGTTTAACTCATTTCTGTTTTTACCAATAGCTTTAGCATACCTATCAGTAGCTTCTTCTAATTTAAGAGTGATACCTAATTCATCGAGCAGTTCTGGTTCTGCTTTTGAAGCTCCTCGAACTAGGCGGTCAAAAGAATCTTCAAAGTCTCTTCCTAAAGCAGTAGAGGCTTTTCTTGCTCCTTCAGCTAATGCTTCTAATTGAGAAGGAGAGAAGCCTTTTGCTAATCCGATAGCGGCGGCTTGCCCCGCTTCTTTAAAACCCAACATTCCATCACTAGCATCCCGCAATCTTTGAGTAATGCTACCTAAAGCAACACCTGTGTTCTCTGCAAAAGATATCTGAGATTGTTCAAGATTTTTTACGTCCGAAGCTCGTTTAAAGAAAGTAAAAGCTGCAGAAAGTGCAAAAACGTTAGACGCAAGAATAGCATAGGCAGGAACTAATGTTCCTGACATGCCTTGTGCCATCTTTGAGAAGTTTTTTGTAGTATTCGAAGACTGTTGAGACAGCCCTTTTAAACGTCTTTGAGTAGTATTTGCGTGTTCACCTGTTGTTTTTGCAGAAGCTCCTAGTTTATCGACAGAATCTGCTGCGCCTTTTGCTTCTTTAGCTACAATGCCAAGGGTGCCGTCATCTCCTATGCGTATCTTTAACTGAACTTCTTTCACCGTTTAGATTTCCTTTTTAGCTTTTCATGTTCTCTTTTTATATCTTTTTGAGATTTTTGAATAGCTCTTGAGTCTAGCCAAGTTAAAATATGGAGAAAAAACTCTGTATCATCAATACAGTATACCTCTATAAAGTAGTTTAAATTAGTATAGTCTTTTCCTATATAACCAATGTCAGGGTATGCTCGATCACCTAACTGATTAAAAGTATTTACTGCATCTATTGCTACTGTGGGAAAGTCTTCCCATGAAGGAGGTATGTCATCTTCTATAGGTTCGTTACCCATTTGCTCACACATTTCTAGGTAACGATCTTTGGTCATTCCTCCACTATCAAGATGCTTGTATAGGTTTTCCAGTCTTTGTATTACCTTGTTTTTTTGCTCCTCTACGAAAGTTATCTAGATCAAAGACTACCTCGTTGAGCCATGTATCAAATTCATTAGAGTTAGATACTAAAGTTTCTGCATTTTCTTGCGTAAAAGGAAGTTCTTTCTCTAAGTCTTTATCCTCTGTATCAATTAACAATAAAGTCTCTAAGTAACTTAAACGTAATCCTTTCCAATTTTTTATACTTTTTGCCGCAAATATTTCTACAAACTTCTCTTCGTCCAAAGATTCTGTAAGTTGTCTTGTTTTTCTGTCAAACTTATTTGTAGTACACTTTTTTCGTATTCCTGTTAGCTCTTTTCGAGATAGATTTACAACTTCTACAGAGAACCCGTCTAGTCCAGGAAAATCTATCCATGCAGACTTGCTGTCTACCATTAATTTTTTTAATTCCATTCAATTATACCTTTAATTTGTTACATAAGTTAATACGCTCGAAAGCGAGGTTGGGTTTTGTGTCATTCGCCAGCTATACTCTTCTGTGAAGACTTCATCTCCTGACATTCTATTCGTAAAAGAACAGTTTGAGATGTTTAAAGTAATTCCTTTTTCATTTGAACTCCATGCTTTTAAGACTAATGGAGTATTTGTGCTCCAAGTTAGTACATTAGGAGCGTCTTTTTCTAAGTATTTTCTTATAGAACCTCCTAATACCCTAGTTTGCTGTGTAGGAGTACTAGGGTACATAGAAGTTTCTGCGTTAGTTGCTTCTACTGCTCCTTGTATTGTATCATACTTATTCCATTCAAAATTATTCTGCAACTCTAGCCCCAGAGAAACAACCGAGTTTGATATATCTACTCCTCCTAAAGTTAAAGTATTTATTCGTGGAACAATATAACTGTAAGTATTAATACTGGTTCCTTGAGGAGTTCCAGGTATAGCAGGGCGCACTATTCCAGTACCTGAAGCTAAATTACCCGTAGCAGTAAAATATTCTCCAACCAGATTTCTAGATGCACCTACTTCTATGAAGTTCACATCCCCTAGGCTTACTATAAGTAGACGTTTTCCCTTAATAGCGGCTAAATTTATATTAGATTCGCTAGAGGTAAACTTTGACAGCTTTGATGCTTCGCCTTCTATGCTTAATCGTAGGGGTTCTGATTTTTTAATCTGAAAGCTCCCATTTTGAATAATGCATTTCTCAAGCTTCCAGACATCATACTGAGAAGAAATGTATAAATCAAATGTACCTGAATCTAAAAGTCTATCAAACAGTATTCTGTTACGGCTTTCTTCTAGTAGTGGAATATCTAAGCTCCACTCTGCAGGATTTGCTTTATTTATTACAGAACCTTCAAAACTAGATTGGTTATGTAATGTTTTTACTTTGTAGCTTTTTTCTTGAAACGTTTGACCAAAATTAATTTCACTTGTGTCAATCTTATACTGAAGTCCATTATGAACAGCATAAATATTAACATCTATTTTATTAAAAGTAAGATTAGCCATAGGATTCCGTATATATAAAAAAGGACTCCGAAGAGTCCCTTTTCTCTTTCCATATATTATAATTCAAAAGAGGCATATTGTCAAGAATTATTTTTTAGGAAGTGATTTAACTACCTGCTAAGTATTTTATTGCAATCTCATCACCTTCACCTACACCAGACCCTAAGCCACTAAAGTTAGTTTCCAGAGAGATAACGTCTTCAACAGAATGACTTGGTATCTCTAAATGACAGGTTGGCAGTGAAAATTGTACCCTAGGCTTTGTAGCATCCGTTCCTCCGATTGCTAACGTGACGGCGAACTTATTAATAACCGTAGAAATATCAGACACCAAATCAGCAAATAGGTCACGACTTTTGTTTGTTGCCGCATCCGAGCTTGCTAAGTAACATTGTACAGATCCACCAACAGTTCTTGTACCTGTAATATGCTCAATAGGCTGATTCACTTTACCTAATTCTTCCGGAGTTAAGTAACTAATATTATTACTAATTGTTATATTTCCACCGGTAATAGCTACACTGTAAGAATCTTCATAGCTCTGGTTTGCGTTTCCTGCTGCATCCGTAAACCTAGTATTTGCCTTAAAAGTAGTTTCTGGCGCCAAAGTAAGCTGAGTAAGTCGATTACGAATAAAGTTACCTGTATCATTGACTCCTGTACCTTCTGAAATAGCAGCATACCAGCTATTAGCAGAGTTTGTAGTAGAAGTAGATATATATAATTTATCGCTATCATCAGTATCGACCCATAGAGCTCCAACTGCGCCAGGGTTTGGAAAAGTAGCTGAAGCAGTAATTTGACCTGCATTTAACCCTGTAGGTACCTCTTTAATTTGTCCAGCCATTCCCGACCAATTAATAGAAGCAATACCGTCAATATCAAAATCAATTGCAGCTTCGTTTACAACAGCATTCTCTAGCTTATAGATAAGTCGTCCGGGGCTTCTATCACTAAATACATAGTACAGATTAAAAGTTCCTAAAGCTGCTCGACTAGAGTCAAAGAAATTAATATCCATATCAGTAGCATCTGAGGTTAAAGACTCTGAAGTTGCGACTAGAACTAAGTTGTCATCCCCTGCTGCTCCTCCTATCAACTCACTGTCAATAGTAATAGTATTGCCAGTATCAAACCCTATACCTCTCTCAGGAATAGAGAAACTAGCTGTGCCACTTCCATTTACAACTACAGTAATTACTGCGCTTGTTCCTCCAGTATTAGAACCTGTACCGGCAGCAACGGTAGCACCTGTACTAGTGCCTGATGCAGCTGTAGGTATTGCTATCTGGTAGGTGCCGGCAGTTCTGTCAGAGTCTGTTTGTCCAGAGCCGGATGCAGCTAATGCCAAGGAAGTGATTGCTCCACCAGTGGCACCGTGCTTATATTTACCACTAGCAGGCAGATAAACATTTTTGCCTGCCATTGCTACCCATAAAGCTTCTTCTACTGCGTGAACGTGAGTAGCGGTATTATCTGCTACACCATTAGTATTACTCTTGGTTCCCACCGATTTGAAAGGACGAATGTACGTACTAAAAGACCACTCTGCTGCTGACAAAGAGTCTGTAAACATTTTACGTCCTCTTCGTGAACGGCCTGCGGCGTCTTCCATCTCGTTTAGTGTTATTTCTGATGCATTTGTTGCTTGAGAGAAACTAAATCCATCAAGCACCGGAATAGACCAAAGATAACCGTCTTTTTCCATGTAGAGTCGTGAGTCTCTACTAAAATGTAAATATTCTGCCATAGCATTTCTCCCACTACGAATCTTGAAAAGACTGATCGTGAATGTTTATTCGTGTCAGAATTTCCTAATAACGAACCTCTATTAGCATCTCACCAACGCCAAGAGGCTCGAGTACACCTTCATCAGTATCAATACTAATGACTGTGATTTGTTGCGTATAATAAACATTATTAGCTTTGTCAGTATACGTTAATCTTGAATTATCTTCTACAACAGTTTCTACATCTTCCATTAACTCATTTAAGGCTTCTTGCGCATCTTCTTCTTGCACATAACACCTAATTGTTATAGATAAAAACCTATCCCTTACACCTGCAGTTTGATATTGTCTAGTCTCGCTTCCTGCATTTAAGTGCAGGGCAGGGAATTCATCTACTTCATCCCAAAATTTAAGAGAGGGATGAACGTTATCTCCTACATCTGTTAGAAAAGCTCCCGAACCGTCAATAGTTTTAAGTTTAGTAACAAGTGCGTCTACTATACGTTTTCGTCTTGATGCATAAACTCTTGAAGTCATTATACTCTCCTAGTGTAAAGTCTTCCTAAAGCAAACTGAGCGGCTATCTCTCTTATAGAAAAATCAATTATGTTTCGTGGATCTCTTTCCGCACTTGCAAATCGTGAGCCGCTTGTACTTTCAAAAACTTGATAAGGATCTTTTTGGTAGGTAAATCCTATGCTTGGAAATCCTTGAGGAGTTAAAATCATATCAGTTGCTTTAACTCCAGAAGCAAAAGTACCTGTTCTATTTTCTAATCTAGGTGTTCCCATGTTCTTTGCTACTGTTTCTGGCAACTTCGCATTAATTAAAGGCAGTATATTTACTATACTAATTTTTGAAGAGATTGCCTTATTCTTTTTAGGTACAAATTTTGCTGCTTTCTTACGAGATTTCCTTACCTTTTTTCCAGTTCCTTTTTCAACAACTTTAACTTCTTTTTTAGGTTGTTTTTTTGTCTTTTTTCTGCCCCCAACTACAACGGCTCCTTTAATATTATCTAAAAATGTATCAACCATTAAGTTTTCGGTTGCATCAAAAGTGTGTTCCACTATACTCTTTGATCCTGACCTGTAAGCATAGGGTATACTATTTACATAATTTTCTATTGCTTTCTCTAGTTCAGGCTTAAGGTTCTTCCAGTCGGTTGGCTCCGCTCCTACTTTATTTTTTGATCTAGGCCCTAGTAATATTTCTATGTATTCGTCTTTATTTAATAGTACTTTAGCTCCGCCAGCTTTTGTTCCTTCTGTTCTAAACTTTATTTGTATATCTTCATATATTTCCATTAAATCTTTAGTTGCACTAGAACTTGAAAAACCACCAAAATCTTCTGTTTTAGATAAAAACGCCATAGCTGCTGATAATCTAGCAGCTCCTACGGTTGAGGCGCCTTGATGAGATCTATGTGAAGAGGATTTAAATACTCCTACCTCAGACTTTCTAGCCGACAACTTATTTCCGTCTTTATCTTTATCATTATATTTAGATAGTTTTGTAGCACCTGTACTATCTAAATAAGCGTTAAAGTGCTGTACACCTGTATCTTTTGCAATTTTATAGGCCTTCTTTACGTCTCTTCTAGTAGAATACCTTATTAACTTACTAGGGGAATATTCTTGCACCAGAGGCCAAGTCCTCTCTTGAGAAGCCCAACTATGTACTGCATTTACTGCTTTACCTCCTATATCAAAAAATACACTATCAGGAACTTGTATCAAATTTCTATCAGAATTTTCTCGTTGGATATCATTCCAACCCTCTTTAAAGCCTTGCCCTAGACTTTCATCTGTCATGGTTACCATAGTATAAAAAGTATTTAACGTTCCTCGTACTTCTCTACCGACAAATTTATTCAGTGCTTTAAGAAAAGCTTTTGTATCTTTTGTTGCCATTAAAAATTCTTGTACAAGTCTAATACTCTTTTTATGTGGTCAGGAAAAGCTACGTTTCCTGCTTGTGAGCTACTTGCTTGATTTTGTATACTAGCTCCTCCCATTACTCGGCGCTCTTTATATTCGTCTTTTAAATAATAAGTAATTAAATCAATAACGGCTAACTTCAAATCTTCGGGCACAGAGCTGTAACCTGCAGTATAAATTACTTTTACTGCTCCTACTCCTCTGGCCCAGCTTTTGTATCCTCCTGTAGTAGTTCTGAAGATACTATCAGTAGTATCGTCTAAATAATACTCATAGGCAGAAGTACTCAAAGTAGCATATGCACTACCATAAGTAGATCTTTCTTGTACACTAGTTATAGTATTGATCGGAGTTTCTGTTAACTGAATAATATGAGTGCCCCAGTCAATATTAAATATTTCTGTTCTTGCGGAAGAATAATAGTCGACAAAACTATGTCCGCAGTAAGTTTTTACTAATTGACTCACGGATGGAATTAACGCATTAATTCTCAAGTCTTCTTTTGAAGTACTTAAGCCCTCGGCGTCCTTGTATGTAGTTAATGCAATTAAATCAGCCATAAGTAAATTCGTAAAAACTTGGGGGAGAAGAACTCCCCCTCGTTAATAAAACAATCAATCTATTACTGGTAAGCCCAGAAGATTGAAGGCTTGTTAGTGCCAGCGTTAGCAAACAGCTCGTTGAAACCGAGAGACTGTGCTGCTACGATCACATTCTGCTG
>Ga0209634_1002608_pt1 | contig 12532 bp, 14 predicted proteins | sample LinPmetageLP40_FD_184043 | JGI IMG/M metagenome (GOLD analysis project Ga0209634, IMG submission 184043) | Marine viral communities from the Pacific Ocean - LP-40 (SPAdes) (version 2) | ecosystem: Environmental > Aquatic > Marine > Oceanic | place: Pacific Ocean | collected 2010-08-26 | reverse complement strand
AGCAAAAGGAACCTTTAAAGGACCAGATGTTAAACTACATATAGATTACAAAGGTAAGAACATGATAAAAGGAAAAGAAACTTATATTCAAAATAGTAAGGAATTAGAAGACAAGATAGAAGAAGCATATCAATACGCATATAAAAGGTTTATATTAAGACAATAGTTTGGGGCAGCTATAAATGTCCTTTTCATTTTGTTAGTAGGATTAGGGTTGCAGTAATGTAGCCCTTTTTCTATTTATACAGTTTACATACAATCTTATTGTATTAATATGAAGATTGAAATAAACGTACCTGATAGCCTAAAAGAAATCACATTAGGTCAATATCAAAAGTTTGAAAAGCTAAATACAGAAGAAAATAAGGATACCACTTTCTTACTTCAAAAGATGGTACAGATATTTTGTAGCCTTGATTTAAAGGATGTAGCTACAATTAAATACAAAAGCGTACAGGAAATAGCACTACACTTAAATAAGGTGTTTGACACAAAGCACGACTTGATACCTACCTTTGAATTAGGTGGTGTTAAATTAGGCTTTATTCCTGTTCTTGATGATATGACATTAGGTGAGTATATAGATCTTGATAATAATTTAGGTGATTGGCAAACGATGCACAAAGCAATGAGTGTTTTATACAGACCAGTTACATTTAGCAAAGGGCATAAATATCAAATAGAAGATTACGAAGGAATAGTAAATGATGAAGCTATGAAACAAGCACCATTAGATGTAGTATTTTCTGCTATGGTTTTTTTTTATCGTTTAAGCAACGAGTTAACGAAAACTATCCTGAACTTTTTACAGAAAGAAACGAACAAGAAACTAACTACACAGCAGAAGCAAACTTTGGGGTTAAGTGGGGATGGTATCAATCTTTATATGGACTCGCTCAAAAAGATGTTACCCAATTTAACACAGTCACTAAACTAAATGTTCATCAATGCCTAATGTATTTAGCATTTGAAAAAGAAAAGATACAATTAGAAAAACAACTAATAAGACGTAAATGAAAGGATTTTACAATTTAACGGATAAACTAAAAGATGCTTTAATAGCAGAACCATTTGTAAATACAGTTACGTTTGGAAGTTTAGATGATGTAGATTTGAACAAGCAAACAATATTCCCTTTGTCACATATCATAGTAAACAACACTACGGTAGGAAGTAAGACACTTACATTTAACGTATCTATACTAGCAATGGATATAGTAGACATAAGCAAAGAAGCTACTACTGATATATTTGTAGGAAACGATAACGAACAAGATGTGTTAAACACACAATTAGCTTTACTAACAAGAATAATAAACACTTTACAACGTGGTGACCTATACACAGAACTATATCAAGTAGAAGGTGATGTAAACTGCGAACCTTTTGTAGATAGATTTGAAAACAAGTTAGCAGGATGGGCAGCAACCTTTGATGTATTAGTACAAAACGATATGACAATATGCGACTAAAGAAAACAGAAGCTGCATTAGAAGCCTTTAAAAACTTTGTAATACAACAAGCACGTACAAGGCTAACTAAAAGCAAAAAGAACGTTTCTAAAGAACTTTATAATAGTTTGAAGGGTAATGTAAAGGTAATGCCTAATTCAATCAATGTAGACTTTGAGATGGAAGATTATGGATTGTTCCAAGACAAGGGTGTAAGTGGTAAAGAAAAGAAATACAATACACCTTATTCTTATACTACAAAAATGCCACCAGTAAAACCATTAGCAGCTTGGGCACAAAGTAAGAACATTAGATTAAGAGATGCACAAGGAAAATATAAAAAAGGTAACTACAATACAATAGGATTTTTAATAGCAAGAAGCATATATAAAAAAGGAATTAAACCTTCTTTGTTTTTCACTAAACCATTTGAACAAGGATTTAAAAAATTACCTGATGAACTAATAAATAGTTTTGGTTTAGACGTAGACGATTTTTTAGCATTTACATTTAACGAAGATAGATTAAGATGAGTACAAAAATTAATATAAGAAGTCCGTTTTATTTAAAATATGATGAACCTGCATTACCAAGTGTTGAACTAACTTGTTCATTAATAAACTTGCAATACGCAGCAGTTAATATGTTTGGTGATGTTCAGCTTCCAAGCACTGATTATGGAGACATAGTTTCTTACACTTCAAGTGATAGTGGTTTTACTGACGGAAGATATGCAACTGTTGGAACTGCAACAAATAGAACGATAGTCTTTACAATTAGCATTCCTACAAACTTTTCAAACGCTTCAGATGACACCATAAATTGTAGTGTAACTGTTAGTCAACCTGCTCTTGTTTGTTCTAATGGTGTTACATTAAATGGATCAGTTCCAAATCAAGCATTAGACACAGGCGGAGATTCAGTTAGTATAAATTTAACGTCTTATTTTACAGCAGGGAGTGATCCTATTGCTGCTTATAATATTACAAACAACAATCTTGATTATTTTCAGCATTCTTTAGATGGAAATACTTTGACAATATTTTCACAACAAAAAGCAGGAGTTAAAAAATTATACGTTGAAGCAACAGACGGTGACATTGCAACTTGTGATGCTACACAACCAATACAAATAACAACCACATCTCAAATAGCTTATGACTGTAATGATACTTATTTTTCTGGAGGTTCTATTGCACAAAACGGAACAATAGTAAATCCAACAGTAAACGGAACAATTACACAAATAAGAAGCACGAGTGGTGGCTCTGCAATAACAAGCTATTCAGCAAACACAACTGGAAGTGCCAGAAATGTTACTTTATATTTTGTCATAACAGTTCCAACTGGTTACAGCAACACTTCTGGAAGCATAGAATGCAGCAAAGTTTTTAGTCAACCGACAGCTTCGCTTCCGACTTTTACTTGTTCCCTCGCAGCATTAACAACTCAATCAATCACTTCTTTTGGTTCAATAGGAAAAGGAATTTCAAACGCAGGAACAATAACAGCTTTTAGTCCAATTGGATTTGATTCTGTAACTCAAGACACATCAAGAAATGTGGATTTTACAGTTACTGTTCCGTCAAGCGGTTATTCAAATAGTGGTGGTTCACCGCTTACTTGTACAATTGCGTTAATACAACCTGCTAACGTTCCAGTAGTAGGAACTAAACAATGGTATATAGCAAATAGCAACAATGCTCCCTTTATGACTCAAGCTCAATATGAAGCTGCTTATCCAAACGCACCAACTGGTCCAAACAGTAGTTATACAAATATTGAAGCACAAGCAGAAGTAAGGGGTTATAGTTCAGTTTTTAATTTGCAGCCTACAATAACAGCTATTATTTTATCAAGTGATACACCAGAATTAAACGTAAACACATTTGTTATAAGGGCTCTTTTAACAGATTCTTTTAAAGGCAATCTATTTAAAGCACCAAAACCAAGTTTTCAATATTCAAACCCTACAGGGGGGACATATTTTAGAATAGGTAGAAATAAACAAACTTTTACTCAATCACCAGACGATTTAGAACAAAGTTATTATGTTCTAATTAATCAAGAAGGAATGATTTTGGAAGTTTGGTTAGCAGAATGGACAACAAAAACTTTTACAAAAATTAGTTAAATGGCATTAAAAACAGTACAACTTCAGTTATATATTTACGAAGGAACTTCAGGTTCTTATACTGGAACAGACTTAAAATACACTTTACAAAATTCTATAATAGGAACAGATACTAATGTAGTATTTGAAATAGCCGAACTTGTAAGAGATTATTTAGATATAACATTTAATAATGATTACCTATCAAAAACAATTTGGGTTACAACAGTAGCAACTTTATTAGATGAAAATAATAATGTGTTTTCTTATGGTTCACCTGAAACAAATACTTATTTAGCCACAGATGGATATGGGTATTTTGAAGATTCAGCAAACCCTGAACTATCACGCAATTTATTAGTCACTTCTAACAGTATGTATCTTCCTGAAGATGTAGCAGGTAAGTTACCAATATTTGCAGAAGGTGTAGGTAAGGTTATTATAGATTCTACAACAACCCAAATAACTGATAGTGGAAACTCAAACCAAAAGATTCAATATTTAACAATCCCTGCAAACACATCTACTGTTAAAATTTATGATACAGATGATTCTACACTATTAAGAACGGTTTCAGTTACTAATGTATGTGAACCTAAATTTACACCATACAAAGTAACGTTTACAAACAAATATGGAGCGTATCAAGATTTATATTTTTTTAAGAAAACTGTAGAAGCATTTAATGTAACAGATGAAAAGTTTAAAAGAAATACAATTAAAAATTCAACTGCGACATATAATAAATATTCAGCACAAGAAGAAAGATATAATACCAATGCAACTAAAAGCATAACGTTAAACACAGGATTTATTAATGAAGATAATAATTCAACTATTGAAGAATTGTTTTTATCAGAAAATATATGGATAAGATACGGAACGGATACATTGCCAATATTACCAAAAACAAAAACACTTACTTTTAAAACAAGCCTAAATGATAAGTTAGCAAACTACACAGTAGATTTTGATTTTGCGTTTAACAAGATAAACAATGTACGTTAATGTTAAGTATTCAATTATTTATAGAAAACAATCAAGTAGATTTATATGATGATGAATCTGTAACACTTGTGCAATCAATACAAGATGTAAGAGATTTAGAAAAAGTGTTTTCTGACTTTTCAAGAACATTTTCAGTACCTGCATCTAAAACAAACAACAAAGTTTTTCAGCATTTTTACAATTATCACATTATAGGATTTGATGCACGTAAAAAGATAGAAGCAAAACTTTATCTAAACAATGAACTATTTAAAGAAGGTAAAATAAAACTTCAAGGTGTAACAAAAAAAAATAATAAAGCACACACATATAAAATTACTTTTTTTGGTAATGGAGTAAACTTAAAAGATTTAATAGGTGAAGATAAATTAGATTCCTTAACGTTACTAAAAGAATCATTTGGATTTACTTATAATGATGCAAACGTAAAATCATATTTAGCAAATGGTTTAGATGTGACAGCAAGGGGTGTTACTTATATTGATGCAATTTTATTTCCTTTAATAACTCACACTAAAAGATTAGTTTATGATTCAGGGTTTTCATCTTCAAATGATAATTCAGAAATACTAAATAATATTGCTTACCAATCAAGTCCTGCATCACCCCCAAAAAATGGTTTACAATTAAGCCAATTAAAACCTGCATTAAGGTTACACCCCATAATTAAAGCTATAGAATTTGATTATAATATTACATTTAGTTCAGATTTCTTTAACATAACAAACGAACCGTTTTATAATCTTTATTTGTGGTTGCATAATAAAACAGGTGGCTTATTTGTAGATGATGAAAATGAAACACCAGTAGGTGATTTTAATATAAATAATGTTGATGGAGCAACTTTAGATTTATATGACAATTATTTTATTACACCACAAGCTGATCAAGTAGGAAAAACTTCAGGAAAAAAACAAAGGACATTAGATGTAACTATAAAACCAAGTGTATCAAACAATTTTACTTTTACTATTTATAAAAATGGTGCTGTATTTGAACAATATGCAAACGTAAAAAGAGATACAAGTTCTTTAGAATATAGAATAAGAGATTTAGATATTGATGCAGGTAAATATACTTTTACAATAGAATCTGCAACACCTTCCACATACGATATAGATTTTTATGTTAAAAGAAAAATGAATAGTGGTTTTGGTTATCGTGATGTTTCTTTTAGTGGAACAGCAGAAGTTTTATCAGATGTACAAATTAATGTAAGTAAAAAACTACCTGATATTAAAATAATAGATTTTTTAACTTCTTTGTTTAAGATGTTTAACTTAACATCATTTCAAAATGAAGCAGGGGTAATAGAAGTAAAAACATTAGATAACTTTTACGAAAGCAGCACAAAAATTTGGAATATAACAAAACAACTTGACAAAACAGAATCCACTGTAGATTCAGTATTACCTTACAAACAAGTAGATTTTGGATATGAAGGATTAGATAATTTCTTTGCTAAAAACCATAATGAATTATTCAATGCAGAATGGGGAAGTGAATATTATACAGCAACAGATGTAGATAAGATTGAAGGCGAAGTATATAAAATAAAAATACCTTTAGAACATTTTAAATACGAAAGATTACAAGATGTAGCCAATTCTGTTTTTCAAGACATTTTGTGGGGTTGGAGTGCAGATATAAAACAACAAGCTAATCTTGGTAAACCGCTTTTATTTTATCCTATATTACAAACAAAAACTATAGGAGTTATAAATACAGATGGCAGTTTATCACAACAAACAAGTATATATATTCCAAGCAATTCAATTAGATTAGATGATTCAAAAACACTTAATTTTAGTGCAGAACCAAATGAATTTTTAGGTACACCATTTAAGAAAAGTTTATTTATTGAATATTACAATAATTACATTAAAGAAATATTTGATCCTCAAAGAAGGTTATCAACTGTAAAAGCCTATTTGCCTTTATCAATGTTGCTTAATTTTACACTTGCAGATAAGATACAAGTTTTTGATGGATTATATAAAATCAATAAGGTTACTACAAATTTTGAAACTTTACAATCTTCTTTAGAATTAATAAATATAAAATCACAAGCAGGAGTATTAATAATTGATACACCAATAATACCTGATAAATTTACACCTAATGCAACTTGTTTTACGGTAGATTCAACAAACATATCAGCAGACAGTTTTATTATTACTGCTGATTCTGATTGTAATAATGAAGGTTTAGAAATAATATCAACAGATGAAGTTATTCCTAATGATTTAGATACAGGAAACAATCCACAAACAGATGACCATTCACAACCTATACCTGTAACGGTTGCTACAATTACTGTCAATCCTATAGTTGTTAAAACTACAAATACAATGATATTAAAGGCTACTGTTAATGAGTTAGGAACTTTAGGTAATGTAAAACAGCTTGATGAATATGGTTTCTTTTGGTCTACTTCTCAATCTGATATGCTTATTGATGATATTACAATATTAAGGGGAATATCTTCTGTTAATGAAATTAAATTCACAACAACAGCACTAAATGAAAGAGTTAATCCTAATACAGTAAATTCAGCTATTACTGCTTTGTCACCATCTCAAACTATTTACTATAGATTCTATGTATTTACAAATACAGATACAAATTATACTATAAAATCAGTATTAAGTGATATGAAATCAGAAACAACATTAAGCAATTAAGATGATAGAAAATATATTAAACTTATTAGAGTTTGCAAAAAACGAAAAGTGGACTGGTCAGTATATGGACATTGCTTTAGGCAAAAACAAATACCCTGAATCAATTAAAGAAGCCTACCAACAATTTAGAAAGGAATTATGAGTAAAAAAGTAATAGTAGATTTAAACGTAAACACAGGTAAGTCAGAAGAAGATGTTAAAAAAGTAACAGAACAAACAACTGACTTAAAAGACAGCTTAAAAGATGTAGAAACCCAAACCAAAAAAACAAATAAAGTTTTAGGTGGAATTAAAAAGGTTTTATCAGGATTATTTATAATACAAGGACTGCAAATTGCATTTGATTTGTTTAAAGATACATTAGGTAAAAATCAAAGGGTATTGGATTTATTTTCACAAGCTACTGAAACATTAAGTTTAGCTTTTAATGATTTATTTTCTTATTTAAGTAATAACGTTGGAACTATTATTGGTTATTTTAAAGGCATTTTTAGCGACCCACAACAAGCGTTAAAAGATTTTGGAGTAGCTATAAAAGAAAACATAATAGAACGCTTTAATAGTGCTTTAGAAGTGCTTGGTTATCTTGGTACAGCTATTAAAAAGGTTTTTGAAGGTGATTTTGATGGTGCAATGGAAGCTGCAAAGAATGCAGGTAAAGAATATGTAGATGTTTTAACTGGCGTGGATGGTTCAGTAGATAAAATAGTAGAAGGAACTAAAAACCTTTCAAGTAGTATTGTAAAATATGCTAAAAGCACATTTGATGCAGCAAAAGGTACTGTTGAACTAAACAAACAAGCTGAAATAGCAGCAGTTATTAATCAAGGGTTAATAGAAAAGTATGATAGACAAGCAGAACAGCAACGTCAAATACGAGATGATGAAACCAAGACAATGGAACAACGTATTGCAGCTAATACGGAACTTGGTAGAATACTTGATGAACAAAGTGAAAAGATGCTTCAAAATGTTGACTTACAAATTAAAGCAGCACAATTAGAATACGATAAAAACCAAAACCAAGAAAACTATATAGCTTTATTAGAAGCACAGAATGAACGTGAAGCAGTACTTGCTCAAATAGAAGGGTTTAGGTCTGAACAATTAATTAATAGAATATCACTTGATAAAGAAGCATTAGAATTACAAAAAGAAGCTATTGAAACAGAAGATGAACGAATAGCAAAAATAGCTGAATTAACTAATTTTGAAATATTAACTGCTGTTCAAAAGCTACAACGTGATAGAGATAATGCATTAGCAGAACTTGACCTTTTAGAAGCAACAGAAGCAGAAAAACAAAAGATAAGAGACCATTATGCAGACGAAGAAGAAAAATTAACAAAGCTAACAACTGCAAACAAATTAGATTTAGCATCAAATGCTATGGGTGATTTAGCAGGTATATTTGGTGAAGAAAGCAAAGCAGGTAAAGCAGCAGCAATAGCACAAACAACAATAGAGACCTATAAAGGTGCTACTTCAGCTTTTGCATCATTATCAGGTATTCCAGTAGTTGGTCCTGTATTGGGTGGAATAGCAGCAGCAGCAGCGGTAGCAGCAGGTATTGCAAACGTTAAAAAGATAACTTCTATTGGTCCTCCAGTATCAGGCGGTGGTGGTTCAGCACCTTCAGTACCCAAAGCACCGAGTTTTAATGTAGTAGGAGCAGCACCTGAAAACCAATTAGCACAAGCAATAGGTGAAAAAGAAGATAAGCCTGTAAAAGCCTTTGTAGTGAGTAATGATGTAACAAACGCACAAGCGTTAGACAGAAACATTGTAGAAGGTGCTTCAATAGGTTAATTAATAACAAAAAATACTAAATATTATTGTTTAATTATGGATATAGTAGAACTTTTTATAGACGAAACAGACGAAGTATCAGGAATTGAAGCTATTAGCGTAGTAGAAAACCCTGCTATTGAAGAAAACTTTATAGCACTAAAAAATCAAGAATTTAAACTTGCAGAAGTAGACAAAGAAAAGCGTATCCTTATGGGTGCTGCCTTAATTCCTTCAAAACCGATTTATAGACAAAACGGTGAACAGGAGTATTATATATACTTTAGTAAAGCAACTGTTAGAAAAGCAAGTGAATTATTTTTTATAAATGGTAATCAAAGCAATTCAACACTTGAACACCAATTAGAATTAAAGGGTCTTACAGCCGTTGAAAGTTGGATAGTGGAATCAGAACAAGATAAAAGTAGAATGTACGATTTAAATGTGCCTATGGGAACTTGGATGGTATCTATGAAAGTTAACAACGATGATGTTTGGAAAAAAGTGAAAGCTGGTGAAATTAAAGGATTTTCAATTGAAGGATACTTTGCGGACAAGTTAGAAAGACCAAACGAACCAAATGAATTAAAAGCACAAGATACACTTAAAGAACTTAAAAAATTACTAACTAGTGAGTAGTATTCCAAGCCCTCAAAACGATAAAAGAGCATGTTTGTGTAAAGATGGTAAAACATATTCACGTGAATGTTGTGATGGTAGCTTTCAAGCACAAGGTATTGGTAATATAACTAAAGCATCAATAACAAGATACTACACAGTAACTAATTGTAATGGTGGTACTAAACACATACATACGCACGACCTTGAACTTACTGTTGGTGATATATACTATTTAGTATTTGTTCATCATAACCATACAGACTGTTACACAATAACAGCTACAAGAACTAATGGACACTTTGAAGTAAATAAAGCAACTGCATATAATAACTGCGCAGCATGTCAAGCAGCAAACTAAAAATATAACAAATTGTTAAATATATTATTATAATAAAAAATACACTATGAAACCAGAAGTTAAAAGAATACTTACAAAATTAGCTGAAAATAATAAAGATTCAGTTAAAGTAGAATTAAGCAAAAGTAAATTAGATACCTTATTTAATGAATCTATTGATATGTATGCTTCAGCAAAAGTAGATGCACAAAAAATTGAAAAAGAATTCCAAACAATTAATAGACAGAATCAAAAAATAAAAGATAAGTTAACACAAAATAGAAAAGAAGCATTTAGATTAGCATCTGATCTTGTTGCCGCTTATAAAGTTATAGGAGAAGATCCACCAAGTTGGATAGATAAATGGACTGATGGCATTAGTGATGTTGCAGCTAAAGTTCCTGTATCTAATTTAGCAAATATGTTTGCTATCTAATTTATTAAAAATATAACAAACTAAATCACAATTTATTGTAATATATATGAAAGCACAAGATATGTTAAACGAAGTAAAAAAACTCATTGGTGTAGAAGCATCAGTTGAAGTTAAATTAGCACAAGCTGAACTAGAAAACGGTACGATTATCGAAAGTGAGTCATTTGCCGAAGGTAGCGAAGTGTTTATAGTAACAGAAGATGAGCGTGTAGCTCTTCCTGTAGGCGAATACAAACTTGTAGATGGTGAAACTTTAATTGTAGAAGAAGAAGGAATTATAGCTTCTATCGGTGCAGTTGAAGAAGCACCAGCTGAAGAAGAAGTAGAGGCTGAAGAAGACCCTAAAGAAGAAATGGGTTATGCTACTAAGCAAGAACTTCAAGAAGTGAAAGATATGGTTGAAGAAATTAAAGCTATACTTGAACCAAAAGAAGAAGAAATGAGCGATGATGGTGTAAGTTCTGTTAAATCAGAAGAAACAACCACTAAAACAGTTTACGCTGAAAAAGAAGAAATGAGTGAAGTAGAAAAAGTATCTCATAATCCTGAAAGCGAAAGTAAAAAACAAACAAACCTTTATTCACAAAAAAGAAAAGGTAACACTTTGGATAAAGTAATGAGTAGAATATCAAACTTTAAATAAATAAAAAATGTCAACAACAATCACAACAAGTAATAGCGTATTGCGAGCAAGATCAAAGCAAGAAACTTTGACTACAACTCAAGATATTAGTATTAATGACGCAGGAGCAGAATTTAACATTGCAACAGATGCAAAAGTTCTAACCCTTCCTGCTATCACAGCAGAAAACATTGGTGCTGAATTTACATTTCGTAATACAGGTGCAGACGGTAATAACATTATTACTATTAGTCCAGCTGCAACAGATGCAATTCACGGAACAATAGCAGCAGTATCTTCAGGTGGTGTAGATAACAAAGACTGGATTAACACAAAAGCATCTGCAAATAAAGGTGACTGGTGTACTCTTAAAGCAGTAGCACTAACCGACTGGTATATTACCGGCGGAGACGGAGTATGGGCATCAGAAGCATAATAATTAAATAAATTAAAAAATATAAAATGGCAACAACAACATCAATTACTACTACTTACGCAGGGGAGTTCGCGGGACAATACATTTCTGCGGCACTGCTCAGTGGTACAACATTAGACAACGGATTAATTACCGTTAAACCAAATATTAAATTTAAAGAAGTAATCAAAAAAGTATCTTCTGATGATATCGTAAAAGATGCATCTTGTGATTTTGATTCTACTTCAACTCTAACTTTAACGGAAAGAGTAATTGAACCAACTTATCAAAGCGTAAATTTACAACTCTGTAAAAAGGATTTCCAAAACGATTGGGATGCGATTTCTATGGGTTATAGCGCACACCAAAGTTTACCAACTTCTTTTAGTGACTTTTTAATTGCTCACGTAGCATCTAAAGTAGCACAAAGAACAGAGCAATCTATTTGGAATGGAGCTGCAGCAACAAACGGACAGTTTGGTGGATTTAAAGAACTTATGTTAGCAGATGCTGATGTAGTAGATGTAGCAGCAGTTGGCGGTGGAGTAAATGCCGGTAATGTAATTGCTCAATTAGGAGCGGTTGTAGATGCAATTAGTTCTAACCTGTATTCTTCAGAGGATATGATAATTTATGTATCTCAAAATGTAGCTAGAGCTTATGTAAGAGCTCTTGGAGGTTTCTCAGTAGCAGCAACTTCAAATGCAGGGACAAACGATAGCGGTACACAATGGTTTAGCGGACAAGCACTAACATTTGATGGGGTTTCTTTAGCAGTAGCAAATGGAATGGCGGACAACACAATGGTAGCAGCAGAAAAATCTAACTTATACTTTGGCACAGGATTACTATCCGACCAAAATGAAGTAAAAGTAATTGACATGGCGGACATTGATGGCTCACAAAACGTAAGAGTAGTAATGAGATTTACAGCAGGTGTTCAATATGGCATCGGTAGTGATATCGTACTTTATTCTTAATAATTAATTAACCAATAAATTAGGTGGGTAAGCCAATAGCGCCTACTCACCTTTTTTATTTAAAATATAAAACAAAT
>Ga0209634_1002607_pt1 | contig 12536 bp, 12 predicted proteins | sample LinPmetageLP40_FD_184043 | JGI IMG/M metagenome (GOLD analysis project Ga0209634, IMG submission 184043) | Marine viral communities from the Pacific Ocean - LP-40 (SPAdes) (version 2) | ecosystem: Environmental > Aquatic > Marine > Oceanic | place: Pacific Ocean | collected 2010-08-26 | reverse complement strand
CATTATTCATCTTATTGTTGACAGTGTAAACATACTAGATCTGGATGTTTACACTGTCAACAATAAGATGAATAATGGCCACATGACTTTAAATAAAACCCAATACCATCACGGTGACCTCGCCAGTGCGTTTATGGACGCAGCCATTAAGCGTATTGCGCAGCAAGGGGTCGAGAAACTCAGTTTACGGGCCGTTGCTCGTGACTTAGGTGTGAGCCAAACGGCGCCCTATCGACACTTTAATGACAAAACCCACCTGCTCACATTATTGGCCCAACAAGGATTTGCCCGCTTAGCCCAAGCCACCATGGATGCTGCCAGTGAATACGGTGAGGATACCTTTCGTGCACTGATGGCGCTGGGCATGGCCTATTTGGAATTTGCTCAAAAGCACCCGGAACATTACCGGCTAATGTTTGGCGGCATGGTAAAACGGGACTGTCACGATGAGGCATTAATCAAAACCAGCATGACCGCCTTTGACGTGATTTTGCAACAAGCAAGCTATGGGGTTGAGCGAGGGGATCTCATTCAGCAAGACCCTTTGTTACTGGCAAGAAGCTGCTGGGCAAAAGTACACGGTATTGCCATGCTTATGATTGATGGCTTTTATGATCAAAACACACCGCAAGAACAGCAGCGTTTATTAGAAGATATGCTATGGATCAACTTGCGCGGCATCAGTGCGCAACTGTTACCGCACACACCTTCGGCCACTTAAAAGCGTTTAGTGTTTTAGGCACAATGTCAGCCCATCTGCTATGGGTAAGTGGCTGAGGGAGATCCGTTGATCTGCTTGAAGTTTTTTATTCAGTGCTCGAATGGCTTGGGTGTCTACATCTTGTTTATTCAAGTCGACCACACTGCCACCCCACAATGTGTTGTCGATTAAAATTAAACCGCCTGGGCGGATCAGTCTTAAGCACGCTTCGTAATAGTGGTCATAGTTTTCCTTATCGGCATCGATGAAGGCCATGTCGAACGTGCGAGCCTCTCCTAGTTTTAGAAGCTTGTGTAGAGTGTCTAAGGCCGGAGCCAAATGCAGTTGGCAAATATCCTCAACCCCTGCTTTTTTCCAAAACTGCTGCGCCGTATTGGTCCAATGCTCATCCATATCACAGCACACCATGCGCGCTGGGCGGATCATATTCTGCGCCATGCAAATTGAGCTATAACCGGTAAACGTGCCAACTTCAATAATGTTGCGCGCTCCCATTAACTTCACCAGCAACCCCATGAATTGACCCTGCTCCGATGCGATTTGCATTCTTGCCATGGAATCTTGCGCTGTAATAGCCGCCAGCTCTTTTAGTAAGTCAGATTCTCTACCGGATGTTTGTAATAAATAGTCATATAGACCATCGGTCATTTCTAATGTGCGCTTAGTCATGAAACATTCCTTTTGGTGACAATGGCCTACGGGTCATTATTAAACTTTACGTTGTCTTAACACTTCTTATGCTTAAGCTAAGGTAAGCTGGCTTTGTTGTGAACACACACTGATTTACCCCATGTATGTGTTCTAAACCATAGTCCCTTCGCCCCTCTGGCTTATGCCGGTAGGGGCTTTTTTTTAGCCATACATTTTTACAAATGGGTTGGTCTTTTTCTCGTGCCCGATGGTGCTCATGGGGCCATGACCAGGAATAAAACGGGTAGGCTCAGGTAGAGTAAACAATTGCTCTTTAATGGCGTTTAACAATGTTTGATGATCCCCTTTGGGAAAATCAGTACGACCAATACCACCATTAAACAATACATCACCCACCACCACTAATTCCGCTGTCTCGCTATAAAACACCACATGACCAGGTGTGTGACCTGGGCAATGTTTCACGCTCAGTACTTGCTTGCCCACTTGCACAGTATCATCTTGCTCTAACCAGCGGTCAGGACTAAAGGTTTTTACTTGGGGGAAACCAAACATGGCACTTTGCTGAGGTAACATATCAATCCAGAATTGCTCTTCTTTTTGCGGACCAATAATAGGGATTGAAAATGCATCAGACACATCGGCCGTGGCACCGGCGTGATCAATATGGCAATGGGTCAGCCAGATGGCGGTGAGCTTTAGGCCATTAGCCGACAGCGCTGCTTCAATTTTATGCTGATCGCCACCAGGGTCGACGACAACCGCTTCCATGGTTTCATCACACCATAAAATAGAGCAGTTTTGTTCAAACGCAGTTACCGGAACAATTTGAAATTGAAGAGCCATTGGTTACACCCAAAATACAATCGATGCCCTAGTTTATCAGCTCAATCTGCTTGTTCACAGCCACTAGTGCAGCTCAGGCTCAGTATGGTGTTTATGGTATTGCTCAATTTGCATAAATCCTTTTTTCACTAACCTATCAAGCTCTGGGTGTTCTAAGTGATGATTTCGCCACAGTAGAAATAATAGCTTTTTAAGCTGTTTCATTTGCCATTTAATTTCGCCATACATAATTTCTAAGCGCTCAATGGCAATATAATCTTCCTGATTATTTGACACAAAGCTGCTGAGCATCCAGTCGTTATGCTCTTTTTGTAAGATACCGGAACCCACTAGGCAGCGATGAATACGCTGTGACATGTTAATTAACATGGCACTGCGCTTCCCATCGTTTAAATGTGGGCGCACGCTGGTCACTAATCCATACAACACACTATAATCGTGATGTATCCATTCGTTTTCCAACTTCAAACGGCTCATAAGCTCTGGCATTTTTTCATCACTATAAACTCGGTTTATGGGCCATTTAATGTCACTAATTAACGATACCGTGGCATGAAATACTTTTCGGCAATACATGTCTGGGTTAAGTTGCAAGATGGGCAACAGGCAATCAATACTTAAGTTTTTACCCGCCAGCTCACGACGATAAAGCGCAATGCACGTGTCGGCCATGCCCACAATTTGTCCCATTACCGACAGCTCTAATCCTTTCTTAGAAAACGGATAGCCAGAGCCATCAACCCGCTCATGGTGTTCAAGTACCGCTTTGGCAATCACATTGGGCATGTGTTCGATGGTTTTTAATATGTCATGGCCGATTAGGGTATGGCGCTGCATGGCATGCCATTGCTCGGGAGTGTATTCACCGTTCGTCTTAAGTAAATCAGAATCGAGATGTAATATACCAATGTCGTGTATCAATCCTGCCAAAAATGCAGCACTGCATTCTTCTTTTGGTGCACCTAGTTGCTTGGCAATGGCCAAACTGATGTACGCACTATAAATGGCTTGTTTAAATAAACGCGGCATGGTGGTTTTTAAGATGGTAATTTTTTGTACCAGCAAAGGAAATTCTTGATAGAAGGCACATGCGGCTTTAAGCGATGCGTCTAATTCCCAGCGCTGATGAAATAAAGCAATGTCAGGGTAGTGCTTAAATACATTGTCATACCCATGCCACAGCGCGCGACCATCAAAATTTCGGTTTAACGTAATACACTGTTCGAGTGGAATTTTTAACGAATGATTAGCAATTTTTTCAGTGAGGTCCGAGTCCAGTTTTCGACCCTTAGGGATAATCACAGCACCGTGCTCATTGCGAATATCACAACTGATGGTGACACCGTGTTGCTCAGCAAATTCGGTGAGATGTTTTAAATAGCTTTTATGAATATCTACAGGACGTAACATAACTATGTCCCTCGCTGTGAACCTGTTATCAGATTAACCGTGATGGTCCACAATAAATAGGCGATTTTGTAGGCATTGCGTGAGTGGGGGGTTACAGAGTGTAAATACTGGATCGAAAAGTTATTAAAATAAAACCGCCATAGACGGCTTTATTTTTAGGCAGCATTGCTCGATTAAGCAAATGTTTTTGAGATCGCGTCTTTTGCCGCGCTATAAGCCGATGCTTTTGCCTCGTCACCCATATTGACACCTTCAGCGTAAATAAACTGCACATTGTTAATACCAAGAAAAGCAAAGAAGGTTTTCACAAATCCGGTTTGCGTGTCCGTTTCTTGGCCTTGATGAAAACCACCACGAGCTGCAATCACATAAACCGGTTTGTCCGCTAATAGACCCTGCGGTCCGGTTTCAGTGTATTTGAATGTGATACCGGCACGGGCCACTTGGTCCATATACGCTTTTAACTGAGACGGCACATTAAAGTTATACATAGGTAAACCCAGCACCACTGCATCCGCTGATGATAGCTCGTCAATTAACTGCTGGCTAAAGTCTAAAATGGCTTGTTGTTCTGGTGTGCGTGACGCTTCATCGCTGGCAAACGCTCCGATGGTATTGGCATCAAGATGGGTAATTGGCTCAGAAATAAGGTCTCTTAATACCACCTGTGCATCTGGATGCTGGGCGAGATATTGGCTAGTGAACTCATTGGCCAAGGCGGTTGAGTTTGAGTGATCACCGAAGATACCACTGTTTATTTGTAGAAGTGTACTCATATACTTGCTCCAAGTTCAGGAATTATTTAACGTTGAAGCAAGTTTAAAACAATTCTATCGATCTAATAGCGCAATAATTTGCACATTTAGATCGTTAAAATAGATAGATCAATCCTGATCAGGTTTGATGCGGCTATGCCCTAGCATATAGTGCCCGACCACTTGGCAGGTGAAGTAAACAATGAAGCCTGCCGTCACAATGTCACTGACAAAGTGCCCCCCTTGTACGATCCGTCCTAGGCTCACTATGGCGCCGATCAGTAACCCACCCAATAAATAGCGACGTTGACGAAATACCCAGGCAAACGCCATGAAGAAAAAGCCCATGGCCGCATGGCCACTGGCGAAACTTTGGTTATTACCTGGCTCGTCTGCCATTACAAAGGCTGGGCTAAACTGGGCTTGGCCGCCAAATTGCTGAATGTCTCTTGGGCGTGGGCGATCCCAGTTATCCTTTAAAATAGGATGAACGATAATCCCAGGGCCAACCAGTAATACGACTAATAAAAAGCCGGAATATTTGCGGGACGGTTGCAATGATTTTTTAAGCCAAGGCAGCATTAATAAGATGAGTAATCCAGGGACTAAGAAGTGCGGCATGTACCGAAACACGACATATACAAACTGCACAATTGGATTTTCATTTAATTCAAAACCCACGTCAGGCTGCCAGAATAAACCTGCAACCCACATATCAAATTGTGGAACCGAATAAAAGAAAATAGAGACGAGAACAAATAACGGAATTGCCCAATGGCGTTTTAAGAAGGTCATGACGGCTTCGCATTAATTTCAAAGGGCGGATTGTGCCATACAATCGCACAAGCTTATAGCCGTGGCTTCAACCCTTTAAACACCTTATCTTGCAAAGGCACTTTGTAAGCCCACTAGAAAAAAATACCCATCGCCTAGCTCACCATCGGCCCCCGCAATATTCGCCTCACCTCTCATGGTTAGGCCAACTTCAAGTTTCAATTGCAATGCCGATCGAAGCGGGCGCAACCAGGCGATACCCAGTTCCCAGTGATTAAAAACAAGATTCGCGGTGCTTCCATCACTTTCACGATATTGCCAATCTCCCCCTTCAGGTTGCATAAACAATCGCACACTGGACCCTTTTTTAAGCGTTACCTGTGAATAAATATTGGGGAAAACCCAATGGTGGTAGAACTGACGATAAGGCTTGGATTGCAAGCCAAATATTGGATACATCTGGGTATCACCAAACAAGGCGTCTTGGCGCACACCCGCCACCCAACTGACTTTGCGATTAGCGCGATAACTTACTTGCCAAGCAAAAGCATTCACATAGCGGGTCTGATCAATCAAGGACTCATCGGTAAAATAAGTGGGGGCAAATTGAAAGACATGCTGCCAACGACCTGCCTGAGACGCCTCATACTCAATGGGAATTGAAAAACGATACAAGCGACGTTTTGCGGAGGTAGTGCCCGACAATAAGAACCGATTTTCGGTCAATTGCGCGGCGGCAAACCAGTCACCGGCAAAGGAAGAACGCGCCAAAAGCGGCATGTGTAACTTGGTTTCAAGCCGTTTGACCTCTAAGCCATCAACCCCAGTAAAGGGGGTTTGAGTATCTTGCTGGTGGGAAACACTTAACTGAAGCAGCTCACTTTGCGCAAAGCTCCCCGCTGACATACCCAAGCATAACGAAAAAAAACAACTAACAATCCATTTCATGGTTTTAGTGTAGTCAAAACCATCAAGCTTTGAGTCAATTAGCCTTCGATTAGCACTGTTTGGCTAATGTTTCTATGCTGGCCCAATCCTGTTTCGCCAAAAGATTCTTTGGAGATAACCATGAACCGCCCACCGCCATGACATTTTTCAGCGCAAGGTAAGACTTGAAATTCTCCTGGGATACGCCCCCTGTTGGACAAAAGCGTACTTGATCAAAAGGCCCGGCCATGGCGCTTAACATTACAGGTCCTCCTGCTAATTCAGCCGGGTAAAACTTAAAATCATTAAGCCCTAGTTCAATCCCTTTAATCACATCTGAAGGGGTCATGACACCGGGCATAAAGGGCAAGGATAGGTCATTGGCTTTTTGTGCAAGAGACTCACTGATGCCAGGGCTTAGGGCAAACGTGGCGCCCGCATCGTAAGCTTGTTGAATGTGCATCGCTTGGGTAACGGTGCCGACCCCAACAATGGCATCCGGTACTTCTTTGGCGATGCGCTCAATGGCTGCCAAAGCCACAGGAGTGCGCATGGTGACTTCCAGTAAGCGCACGCCACCGGCTACTAGCGCTTTTGCTAAAGGCACAGCATGCTCTAAGTCCTCGATGACAATCACAGGTATCACCGGTTTACTTTGCTCTAACCACACATCAAATGACATTTTATTCATCCCAATCAATACTAATGGCGCCTCTATCGGCTGAGGTCACATGTTTACGAAACACAGAGAAGAGTTCACGGCCCACGCCTTTTTGCCGATGCCCTTGGGCCTTGGATACGCGCGATGGTAAGTCCACATTTAATACATTCATTTCGCCACTGTCCGCATCAATGTGGATCAGATCACCATCTTCTATGCGATTAATCATGCCATCTGCTGCCGCTTCTGGCACGCAGTGAATGGCACTGAGTACTTTACCCGAAGCACCTGATAATCGACCGTCTGTGAGTAACGCCACCTTAAAGCCATGATCCTGTAAGCTGCCCAATACAGGCATTAACTTATGTAACTCGGGCATGCCATTGGCTTTTGGTCCTTGGGCTTTGAGCACCACCACCACATCTTGGTTAAGCTCACCCTTTTGAAATGCTTCAATTACTTCAAGTTGATCGGTAAAGACTTTCGCAGGTGCTTGAAGCGAGCGGTGGTCAACATGAACCGCAGAGATTTTAACGATCGCTTGCCCTACATTGCCGTTTAATAATGTTAAACCACCTTTCTCATCAAACGGTTTTTTACACGTAGATAAAACCTCTTTGCGTAATGTTTCATTAAGCTGCTTTGAATAATGACTTTGCCAGTGGCGCATGCTGTGAACAATATCTTGCGCAAACGTTTTTTGCGTTACCGTTAATACATCACCGTGCATCAAGCCCGCGTTTAATAATTCATGGAAGATATAAGCGGTGCCACCAACTTGATGAAACGCATTAATATCGGCCTTGCCGTTAGGGTAAACCTTACAAATCATAGGCACCACTTGCGACAAGTCATGCATGTCCTGCCACGTTAAAATAATCCCTGCGGCTTTTGCAATGGCGATCCAGTGAATGGTTAAGTTACTGGAGCCCCCCGTTGCTAACAGCGCCACAATAGCATTGACGATGGATTTTTCATTGACCATATGGCCAAGCTGTATGGCTTTATTTTGCTTGAGCATGCTTAACTGAGTATTACTGGCAATCTGGTCGCAAGCTTGCTGATTAAATGATTCGCGCATATTAGAGGTCGGTTGTTCAAATGCACTGCCAGGCAACATAAGTCCCATGGCTTCCAGTAACATTTGATTGGAATTAGCCGTACCATAAAACGTACACGTACCCGGACTATGGTAAGCCGCTACTTCACTTTCAAGTAATTCTTCATCACTGACACTGCCTTCTACATATTGCTGGCGTACTTTGGCTTTTTCAGAATTACTGATACCGGTAGACATAGGGCCTGCAGGTAAAAAAATCGCAGGTAAATGACCAAAGCGAAGTGCCCCCATTAATAAACCCGGTACAATTTTGTCGCAGATGCCTAATAGCATCATGCTATCGAAGCTTTGGTGCGACAAGGCAACCGCCGTAGACAACGCGATCGTATCTCGTGAGAACAGCGACAACTCCATGCCCGCATACCCTTGAGTCACACCATCACACATAGCCGGTACACCGCCGGCCACTTGGGCCGATAGACCATGCCGATATAAGTGCTGTTTGATCACTTCAGGGTAACGATAGTAAGGCTGATGGGCGCTGAGCATGTCGTTGTAGGCGCTGACGATCCCCACGTTTAACCCAGAGGTGGTGTCTTTTAAAATTAACTTGCCTTCATCACTTTGTGACGCCATTACATGGGCTAAGTTAGTACACCCTAGCTGCCCACGAGTAGGTTTTTCTTGCGCCATACTGTTCATTAAATCTAAGTAAGCTTGGCGAGAAGTTTGGCTGCGCTGTTCAATGTCTTTTGTCACTCGCGCCACAACTTTATTGATCATGATTCACTCCAATAAACGGTTACCGGACAAAGGGTCTGTGTTAACAAATAATAAATTGGCAAACGTTGTGCTGTATCCGAAAAACTTTGCTCTTCTATTAATTGGCGCTTAGCGTCACCTTTTATAAATATATAAATATGCTGAGCCGATAATAAATAACGCAGGGTTAAGCTCATGCGTGGTGGTTTACCTTCTGGGGTAGCAGGTAAGCAGCACGCTTTCTGATTAAGATCTAGTAGTTCATCGGTATTGCTCATACCTGGGAAGATAGAAGCAAAATGGCCATCATCTCCCATACCAAGTAATACGTAATCAAGTGCTGGGCTATTTGTTTTTAGCAAGTGCTCTGCATCCATTTGACCTTGCTGAGCGCTCGCCTGTTTGTTTTTTAAAGGTATAAATTTAGCCGCTTTTGCATGATGCTGAAATAAGGTATCTGTGAGCATTCTTTCATTACTGTCTGCATGATGAACACCCACCCAACGCTCATCGGTTAGTGTCACCTTAATATTTGACCAATCTAAAGAAACCTTACCAAGCTTCTGGTAAAGCCCTTTAGGGGTATTCCCTCCAGCCAGTGCAATGGTCACCGATTTATTTTGCTCAATACCTTCAGAAATAATATGTGTGAATTCATTTAACAGAGCATCTTCACACTGCTCAATTGTGTTAAACGCTTTTAAATCCATATTTAATTATTCTCCTGCCACAACCGTCCATCTTTTGCCAACAATAATGTGGAAGCGGCTGGGCCCCAGCTACCTGAGCTATAAGGTTCTGGTCGCTGATCAGCTTGCTGCCAGAATTCCAAAATTGGATCTGCCCACTGCCAAGCGCTCATTAGTTCGTCTTCCCTAAGGAATAACGTGGCATTGCCATTTAAGGCGTCCGCTAACAGACGTTCATACGCATCCGGTACGCGTTTTTTTTGTCCGCTGTTATTTAAACTCAATGTCATAGGGCGCACTTGCATATGATTGCCCACTCGCTTTTCACACATTTGCAGGCGCACGCCCTCATCCGGTTGCAAGCGAAAAACCAGTTTGTTTGCCATGGTTTTCTTATTTTGCATTTCAAATAAGCTATGGGGCACTTCTTTAAACTGCACAACAATCTCACATGCCCGCTCAGATAATCGCTTACCTGTGCGCAAGTAAAAAGGCACACCGGCCCAACGCCAGTTATCAATTTCAGCTTTCACCGCCACAAACGTATCCGTATAAGAATCCTGGCTCACTCCGGGCTCATCACGATAACGAGGCACCATCTCATTACCATTCTCGGTTTGAATCAGGCCCGCTTCATATTGACCTCGAACAACCTTATCTAAAAGGTCATCCCCTACAATGGGTTTGAGCGCCTTAATGACTTTTACTTTTTCATCCCTAACCGCTTCCGGTTCCATGCTTGCAGGCGGTTCCATGGCCGTCATACATAACAACTGCAATAAATGATTTTGTAACATGTCCCTTAGAGCACCCGTGCCTTCATAAAAACCAGCCCGTTGCTCAACCCCTACCGTTTCCGAAATGGTAATTTGTACATGATCGATATAACGCTGATTCCATTGATGCTCAAAAATTGAGTTGGCGAAGCGTAAGGCTAATAAATTTTGAACCGTTTCTTTACCAAGATAATGGTCAATTCGATAGATTTGAGATTCGTTAAAGAACTCCGCCACACGACGGTTAATGGCTTTACCACTTTGATAGTCGCAACCGATAGGTTTTTCTAAAACAATGATGCTTTTATCATTAATAATATTTTGAGCAAATAATTGCTCCGAGATCTCTGGGTACAAGCGAGAATGTACTGCGCAATAGAATACACAGTGGTGCTGACTGCCCTGAAGTTTTTTAGCCAACTTGCTATAACCGGCAGTTTTATCCAAATCCATACCGATATGACGGATTCTACGACTAAAGGCCAGCCAGGTTTTCTCGTCTATTTCTGTGCCGTACTGGTGCGCTGCCTCTTTGATATGCTCTAAATAGGACTCAAGATTGGTATTATTACGCGTAATGGCCCAAATACGCCCTTCTTCATGTAACCGTCCATCCAGGTGCAAATAGTACAGCGCGGGTATCAGTTTACGTAGGGCTAAATCACCTGAAGCACCAAACAAAACCAGATCAAATGGCTCTGTTATATCCGGCATTCGCATTGCTTATCTCCTATTACTGATCATTATATGTCCATAGCAAACACAGTTGCACCATGACTACTTCAATATAGATGATTTCACACTAACAGCATTTCTGTCTTATTCACACTGCACTATTTATGCCCAGTATCCCCTAGGCTGTATCATGATAGGGAGAAGCGTGTAAGTCGCCATTTGATGAATGAAGGGAATTGAGCAATAAAGAGGATAGAGAAACGCTTAATTTCAATAAGGCTAAGGCTTCAATCATTAAAATAGCGCAATAAAAAAGCCGCTAGGCGGCTTTTTTATTGGAAGAAATTCTATAGCAGGAATTAAGCCGCTTGTTTATCAAACAGCGTTTTATTAAATGGTAATGAAAGATTCATTAAAAATACAAACACAGCAGCGCTTTCAAATAACTCACTGGAGCGCGAAACATCTTTGATCAAGGCTTCTGCAACAATAGCCACTGTGAACCAAGCTACAACTTGATGATAGTGAGCAATCGGTACGCCCATGTAATCACAAAAGCGTTTAAACCCGGCAAAACGGCGATATGCAAACGTGAACACCAGCAAGTATGTTAGTAGCGACAAACCCAGTAGTGCACTAAAAATAATTTTGTTAACTTTTTTACCTTCCACAATTAAATTATGCAGATTGGTTTCTTGCTGGGCGTTATTCTGTTTAAACCACTCAGAGCTTTCAATATTGAAAATACGTTGCCCCCAAGAAATCTCTTCGCCCGCGCCAAAGAAACAAACTAACGCTAGAAAAGCCCAAACGGCTAAAAAGCTAATATTTTTATCTTTACGCAAAGAGATCACACGATATAAACACACACCACAGGCTAGCAACAGGCCAATAACCGTCACCCATTCAATGGGACCATCTTCTTTTGCAAGCACACCGGTATAGAACTGCGGATCAGTAAACGCAAAATAGCTCCCTACCGCTAACATGATTAACACAAAGGTATAAACAAACTTTTCAATCGTATGCATTTGACTAAACATTTTTAATATCCAACGTTTTATAGCGACTCATAACAATACTCATACCCTTAAACAAAATGCTTACAAGGCACATAATAACGGCAATTGGATCTATTAGGTAAACCCATAAATTTTGACTCTCATAGATTTGAAACCCATTAGCGACAATAGCCAACATGCTAACTATGGCAATATGATGCCAGCGCATAAACCAAGCAAGCATACCAACAGTAGCCACGATCACTACCAATAAGTTATAAAAATCATTGCCAGAATAACCCATAGCAAAAGGGTCAAACTGAGTTAGCCCCATACTCATTGGGAATAGGAATATACCTACAATTATAATAAACCAATGTAATGAAGTATGAACCTTTGCAGCCGAAGGCCTAACTACTTTCCATAAATACACAGCGCAAATAAATATGGTCGCCATACTCAGGTCCGAAACATACCCTCGAACAAATTCAACCATTAACCAATGACCAATAGGGATGACGAGTATCAATGAAACCAGTACATAGGCAATTGGCCATCTTTTGCCCCAACGTTTTACCTGCAATACGGAAAAACACAAAGCCATAAAAAAGACGGCGCTTGCAAACAATGAAAATGTGCTGGTCATAATAACGTCTCCAACCAAGCGTGATTCACATGAACGTGCTTAAACAATTCTCGATTCCATGTATAAAAAATATGTATGTCATCCCCTGATTTTGTTACCCAAGGGTAAGCATATCGACCTTTGTCTGTGTCTAACTGTTCAGGGTTTTCAAAATAGTACTTGGTTTCCCAGTTTTGTAAACC
>Ga0209634_1002606_pt1 | contig 12538 bp, 13 predicted proteins | sample LinPmetageLP40_FD_184043 | JGI IMG/M metagenome (GOLD analysis project Ga0209634, IMG submission 184043) | Marine viral communities from the Pacific Ocean - LP-40 (SPAdes) (version 2) | ecosystem: Environmental > Aquatic > Marine > Oceanic | place: Pacific Ocean | collected 2010-08-26 | reverse complement strand
TTATGTCACCTTTAGGAATTGATCCTGCGTTAGACGCAGATATCATAGTTGCGTTTTCATTTGAGCCAGAAGCTGGAGCATATTGAAAACTACCTTTACCATCATCTCCTAAGAAATATTCGTATATTGATGAGTTTTCAAATTGAGAGTATGCTCTAATTCCTCTTTCAGTCAAAGCATTAAATACTAATTCTTTAGAAATACCATCATTTAAACCACTATGTGCTTGGTATTTATCAGTTATACTATCAATATATGCCCAAATACCATCAAAATGCTGTGCTATCATTTCAGTAAATAACACATATGCTTCATTTTGGGGATTGTCTCTTATGTCAGGTGGGATTGTTTTTCCTATGTAATATGGATTACAATCATCATATTTACTTGCACTTAACATTTGACCACCATAAAATTCATCTTCATATGAATCAATAGGTGCTCCAAACCAACTTACAGCAGCAGCTGAAGCTACTTTAGCATTTGTATAGGGCTTTCCTACTGTAGTTTTAGGCCATGCATAAGCTCCAGATTCAAAGTAAAGATATCTTTCATAATAATCAAAGCCCTGAATTAATCTATCAGTTTTATTGTTAAATATTATTTTATTTTGTACTAAGGGATTTGATGAAGTAACTGAACCCGTTATATTAGTTAAGGTTGCTAATGAACTTGAATAAGATTCTAATAATTCTAATTTATATTTGAAATTTTTAAGTCTTTCAGTTGCAGAACTATAATGAATAAAATTTTCAAAAGTATATCCTGATGGGGTGTCAGGATTATCAAATTCTAAGTCAACAGAAATACTACTACTTAAGTAATTTTGGATATTATTAAAACTTGAAGTTATAGCCCCTTTATTTAAAATATCATCATATGTCCTAAATTCAGAGGGAACAGTATAATTATCTGTAAAATCTATGTTAAAATTAGGGCCACTAAGTGGGATACCTGTATCTATTAATTTAGGGGTTCCTAAATCAAATATTACCTCTAAGGGATTGATTATTTCTTCATATATCCTAAAAGGACTATTTACACTTAAAGTTGGTGGGAGGGGGTTATATAATTTTATTAAACCAGTTCCAGTAGTAGAATCTGATTGAGCATTTGTAATTAATGCAGTATTTCCTTCACCAAAAGATATATTTAAATCCTTAACAAAAGAAGAAGCATTAAGGGTAGAAACTAATTCAGATACTTTTTTCTCAAATTCATTGTCACTAATAGTATTAGAGTCAAATCTAATTTCTGTTCTTGAGGGGGATATTTCAGATATAAAAAATTGTCTACGTTGTCCCTTAGTTAAAACATTTCTTTGAAATGAAAATGATAAGGTATATTGACCACTTGTAAATCCATAGTCTTTTAAAACCTGCTCATAATTAATATCAATAGAATCAACTAAATTATCATTAGGATTTATGTATGGAGTGTAGTCGGTAAATTTATTATCATTAAGTATAATGTCTCCATTTAAATCAAGAATATTTAATTCAATAAAGTCATTAGCTCTCCCAAATCTCCTTAATAATAATTTTGTAGGGATTTGGTCTAAATCACTTTGACTAATTGTTTCTATAGATGTTTGATTTATTATCATTTTATGACGTTATAGAATTATAATTAGCTACTGTTACCTCCCTTATATAATCTAACATACGTTTAATATCTCTTGTTTCACCACCACTTGATCTTTTTTCTGTGTCTGTTTTCCATTCACTGAATGTTCTGATTTCTTGGTTTTTGCGATCACCACCAGGTCCACCTTTTTCATAAGCCTGGCCTGTATCTTTCCTTAATTGTTTTTGTTTATTTTCCTCAAATGGATCAGAACCGTCAGGAAGTTTTTTATTATCTTCAGCATATTTAGCTGTCTTTTTAAGACCCATTGTATATAATAAACGATCACTATTTTGGCTCCAGTAGATAAATGGATCATTAACATTACCTATTTCAGCATCCGCTTGTATTTTAATTGCCTGGTCCTCTATTTCTTCCGCAATGTCTTCATCTTCTCCTTCTATAGCTGCTGTTTGTAGGTCTAATATTTGTTGGTTTAGGGCTTCAACTTGTTGGTTTAAATCTTCAATTTGTTCATCTTTAAAATCTACATAATCATTTACAAAATCCATACTTTCTCTAATAAGAGTTGAGTGGGAATTAATACCTTTTTGGGGTAAATCAAAAAATAATTTATGGTAATTTGCAAAAAATTTAGGTATATCTATTTCCTCATCTTTAGGTTTTAATTCACTTATAGAAACATCTACTTTTTTTCTAAAAGAATTTTGACTATAGATAATTTTCTGGAATTTTATATCTCCTAAAGCTGGAGATGGGGTTGGTTCAACTGCTTCTACAAAAGGTTTTTTCACTCTAGGGGATTTACCTCTAGGTAGTCTACTTTTATTATTTGGAGTAGGAGGTGGTGGTGGGGTTGGATTATACGCCATGGTTATGTTTTAACAACTTTAAAGTAATAATCATCATCATAAACTTGAATACCATCATTATTTTCATGTTTAAATAATAGTTTATAGTATCTCTCTTCTTGAAGGCCTTGCATGTATAACTTAAAATGCATTCCTTCTGCATCAGCACTTAATTTAGATTCTTCACCAAAAGGAATTAATACATCTTCAGTAGCATAATCTACTAAAGAATAATAAGATTTACTTGTAAAATATTTAACATCTAAGAAATTTGAAGAAGTAACAAACTTTCGAGTTGGATAAAGTTCTCTAACATTTAATCTAAATTTATATTCTTCTGAGGTTCTAAATTTTTCTTTATTATTTCTTAATGTAACATATGTTTCACCGGTTTTAAGAATTTTACTATCTATTGCTGAGTTTGTGTCATATGATGAATCATCCCAAGATATATCTAAATATGGTGGAAAAATTGTATGAGTATCTACAGAAAAGAAATTTAATTCTCCATCATCTATAGCTGTATGTTCTTGTGAATTTGCTCTTTTAATTAAGAATCCATTATTTGATATCCCGTTAGGGTAAGTAGAAGAGTATAAACTATTACTTACATGCTTTAAAACAGGAGCAGTTAAATCAAAAGATAAATCTAAATCATCTCCATAACCATAGGTTTTAGTTACTTCAAAACCTGATCCTGTGTACCATGTCCCTCCACCTGGAGAAGCTTCTATAAAACTTGATGTAACTCCGGTAGATAAACTTGCAGTGGCCCATTTAGTACCTAATTCATCATTTGAAATAGCGTCTGGGCTTCCATCTCTATATAACCATGAACATCCATCAGATGTAGTTGGTATATTAGCAAATCTACCTGTTCCATTATTCCAACTACTTGATATAGGAAATACTTCTAAATTTTGGTTGATACTTAATTCTCTATGTTCAGTTTGGTAGAGATTTAAACTAGCTGAAAAAGATCCACCTGTTATTGTGTTATTTATAACATCATTAATTTCAGATTGTTTAAATTGGATTAAAATTCTACTAGGATAATAATTTAAATCCGTAGATGAAGGTTCATCTCTTAATGTTAAAATCTCATCAATACCTGTGTTAAGGATTGTCCTAGAGGTGTGAGAGTAAATAGTAGTGTCTTTCTCCGGGAATATAAAATAATGTGCCATGGTGTTAGTTAGTTATTCTACCAATTATGTCTGTGTTAGGATATTTTAATTCAAAAATACTAGGATCTAATGATGGGTATATAGTGCCATTTCGGGTTGCTGCATCAAAATTATATTTAAATTTTGAGTAACCACTATTTTCACCAAATAAATTAGTAAATATTACATTATTTACAGTTTTAAGGCCATTTATAGTATATAATAAACTATTTACATCCCCTATATTTATAGGTTCATTTATTTGCCAATTATTAGTATTGAAGAAATTTTGTAAGCTACTAATTGAATTTAAAAGAACTTGATCATTTGAGAACCCTGTTTTAACTGAAATGTCAAATTCTATCTTAAAGTTAATTATTGAGGCTTCTTTAATATTAATAGAATCAGTTAACATTCTATATTGTTCTAAATAAGTAGCTAAATTGACCTTAGCAGCATATGGTAATGTCGTTAATTTAGAATTATAATCATATCCTAAAGTATATAAATTTAAGGCATTGGGGTTAGATATTCTTTTATTAGTATCAAGTGATATTTGGGTATCTTGTGCTATATATGCTTTGGCTATAGCACCTAACTGGGGTGGTATTGATAGTGCTCTAAAAATATAATCTTCTTTTGTTACAGTTCGTTTTTGGGCCGAAAAATTAGCTATAGCATTTAGTTTTATATCTTGGGCAGAATCCCCTTGACCACCACCAATAGCTGGTGATGGGTTATTACATGCAATTGAATCAATAGCTGCATTAAGTACTGTGTTATTTAAGTTTCCTTTAGTAGGTACAACAATTACTGTTCCTACTCTATTTATAACATTAGCATTAGCATTTGCAGCTATTCCGCCACCCCTTAAATAAGTTACAGTTAAAGTTGTATTTGAAGGAACATCTCCATAGGCCTTAGTGAATAAAAAATTAGAGGGGTCATACGCCTTATCTAATAATGATCTGCCATCTTTAATCCCTAATCCTATGTTATCGGGGTTGGGAATTATAGTTGTATCATCTCCGCTAGTAGCCCCAGCACCAAAGTGGATTTCCATTTTTTTATCGGATCTAAATCTAGTAACAAATCTTTTAGCTACTTTTTTAGTCCTTAAAAGATAAGGAACTTGGTTATTATATTGTTTTAATTCTGGGTCATTAACTTCTGTATTAGGTACTTCTTCAAATATTGTTTCTTGTGCTAAATAAGGGACTTCTGTGTATTCATTTCCTTCAGAGTCTATAATAGATTGGATTCCTATTATTTTAGTATCATCTAATGATAAGGTTTTAAATCTTTCAGCACCTTGGATTGAAAAAGTTTCGGTTTTTAATTCAGCACTAATAGCTTTAACTTTTTTCTTTAAAAGAAAATAATCAGGTTGGGTACCAACTGTAGAATAAATAGTTTCTTCAGTAGTATCAAATGAAGAACTAAAGGCAAAATTTACATCATTTTGGATAAGAAATTCAGTTCCACTATTATTGTTAGGTTTAAATGTAGAATTTCTTCTAAGTCTTAAAGCATAATCATAATCTGGACTTCCATCATTTTTAGCTGGGATTTGTTGAAATATTTCTAACTCAACAGCTGATGGGTTTGTAACAGCTGGTATATATCCTAAAGTATAAGCTAAAGAATATAAATTTTCTCTTTCTTGGGCATATTGTAGAAATGTTTCTTGTACCTGAGCATCAGTGTAAAATGATAATACATCACCTATATAAGATGCCATTTCAATAAACATAGTACCTGGACTTCCCTCAGAAAAATCATTAACAGTATCTGGGTAGTAGATTTGTGCCATATTAATAAGGGCATCTTTAAAATCAGAAAAATCTTTATTAAGATAATTTATAGGTTTATTGTCTGATGTTGCGCTTGAATATGACATTATTGATTATTAAAATTTTCATTAGTAAAACTTAAAGTTACTGAATCTTCTTCATCATTATTTATTAATGAATAGTTAACTGTAACAAATAATTTATGGCCTTGTATTCCTCCATCTTTTAAAAAGATATTTTTAAGTTCGATTTCGGGAACATATTGTTCAACTTGGGGAGTTACATAATTTCTAAGACCATCTCCTGCTGTTTCCGTTTGTTGTTCAAACAACCTATTTTTTAATCCAGCTCCAAATAGTGGTTGGTTTAATCTTTCTCCTGGAGAAGTAATTAATACGTTTATTAATTTAGATCTGGCATGTTCTTTAGTAGTATAATCTAAAGTAAATACCCTCTTTTTATTAAATGGTAAACGAACTCCTACTGCCGTTTTCTCAGATACATCAATTGGGGTTATTTTTATAGGTTTGCGGAGTTTTATAGCCATTATGGTCTAAAATTTTTCTTTGTATCAATTGCCTTCATTAATTGGCTATAATCTTTATTTATAAATTGATTTACAGGATCGTGGGGGTTATGTTGGGGTTGTTGAATATCATGAGATGATTGTGCTGTTTCATTTAATAGGCTATTTAATGTACTGTCTTGTGAAAATGCTTGTGGAGTAAATTGCTCTCTAAGTTTTTGTCTAAATTCTTCTGGAGCTGGTTCATTTTTTACTTCAGTTATAGCTTGGTTATTAGTTGTTAAATTTTCTTTTAATAACGCAATTTCGCGTCTTAAAGCGTAATCTATTTCTTCACGCACAACTTTTCTGATTACTTTTTCAAATGCACTTAATTTCATACTAATTTGGTGTTTTTAATAAATATCGAATATTTTTGTTTTATTAATTAAATCCTTTAAAGGCTATCCTAGGAGGTGATGTTCTAATAGGGTCACTAGGATCATTAGGATTTTTATCTCCTCTTTTTGCGGGTCCTTTTGTTAAAGCATCTCCTAATACTGTACTGAGGTTATTTTTATTCTTTAAATACTCTTCAAGATTTTTATTTCCTAATAATTCATTATCATTATCCTCATCATTTAATTCTGGTATAATTAATGATTCTATAAATTTGGCGTATATTTCAGCCATTTGATTTCTTAAATCTACAAGTTTTTGGATTGCTTCATCTATACCTGAAATGCCTCGATTTAAGGGGTTTTCAATTACTTCTATTTCCTTATCAAAAAATTTTGAAATATCACCTACACTGCTTAAAGAATCTTTTCCTTTTTGGAGAAGATCTTCTATGTCTTTCTTTTTTTCTCCTAATTTATTTATTGTTAATCCACTAACAGGTCCTCCTGCTCCAGGAACTGATACTTGAGAAGCTAGAGCTAAATTTAAAGTTGGTTTTAGGGTATTAATAATATCAAATATTGGACTAAGTATATCTGTAAATCCTAGTATAGTAGTCATTTTATCTTTTATAGAATTTAATTTATCTTTTATAGACGTTAATTCTTTTTTACTGTTTTTTAACTTTTGAATTGCCTTATCTAAAATAGATATAAATCTATTATAAACTTTTTCTACTTTTAATAGTGCTTTTTGAAATTCATCTGAGTTAGATACAGGGACAGATTTGGCGGCTCCTGTTGGATCCTCCATAACTGTTGCTATTATTGATTGTAATTGTAATTCAAGATCTTCCTTTGTAGGAATAGCGCTATCTAATTTTTCTTCTGCTCTTTTTTTAGCAACTGTAATTATTTTATCTTTGCTTTCAAATAAGGTTTGGGTAGCCGAATTTATAATATTATTGAGAGGTTTATTTATCATCTTATGAATACTTTATCACTTTTAATATCATCTAATTTTGCTTCTATCCTATCTAAATTAGTAATAATAGATTGACCTAATGTTTTATTAATAGCTGGATTAGGACCTTGTAGACCTGATGTTTGTGGGTATTGAATAGTAAAGAATGTTTTTAGGGATTGAATTAAATCTTCTAAAATTATTTTTAAAGTATCACTTTTAACGGCAGGTATATTTGGGTCTTGTCCATCTATGACAGGTCCTATATATATTTTAGGAGTATTTATAAATGTATCTTCTTTAGTATTTATATGGAATTCTCCATCAGTTTTAAATACAAAAAGATTAGTAGTTGAAAATATAGCATCATCCCTCCCATTAAATACTAATCGATCACTATCAATTAATACTTGTTTACCAATATATAGATCTTCTTGTGTAAATTTTCTCGCCATAATTTATAAATATTTAGAAGGATGAGTTAAGGCAAATACATAATCTGCTGTGTTAGTGTATGTTTTATTATAATATGAAGTAAAGTTTTGTAGAACCCTTTTATCACTTCTCTCCTTAGCTTTCTTTTTAACACTCCTAAATGTTTTATCTCTATCGTTTACATCATCTGGATCGTTTATTTTTATCGTTTTAGATGGATCATTTGGGTCTTCTACCTCTATCTTATTAATATATGTAGATCCTCCTGCATCGGTGCCATCTATTTTTGAATAAAATTCATCATTAGTAATATCACTAGGAAATTTTCTAAATATATTTTTATCTTTAACATTAGAGTCTTTCTCATCTTTCATTAAATCTAATAATCTAACATTATTCCATGTAGGACATGATTTTCCAGTACCTGTTTTTATTGTAATTTGATTATGTCCCGCAATTTTAATATCAGGGAATGCTTCACAAAAATATTCTATTAAACTTTGAAAAGAATATGATTGGTTAGCTGTTATATTAGGTTTGGTAGTTCTCCCAATTTTTGGAAAATTTCTAACTGGTGGTGTGCCACCGCGCGCCTTTTCTAATGTTCCTATCCAACTCATATTTATAGCATTGTAATTTGTAAGTTTGCCAAATGAATCCCCATCAGGGAAATTAATTTTTGCTGGGTAAGTATTTAATGCACATCCATTAGAATTTCCTTTTTTTACTATATCTACATTATAATTACACCTTCCATCGCTATCTATACTAATATTATACCCATGGCGTTTCCATCGGTTTTTATAATAAAAATAATTAATTAACTCGTGTTGATTTCTATAAGGTGTAGCGGTAGTATGAAGTATTAGATATTTTATACTAGGACAATTTGATGAATTTACTCCATCAGCTCTTAGTCTTTCAATCATATCACTAGGACTTTTAGGATCTAATACTATATCAATAGTACCTTCAGCAGCACCTACTCCACCTTTTAAAGTAATAGGGTAATATTTTTCCATTTCTTTTATTGACTTACCCTTGATAAAAGCTTGATAATTATTTTTATTCTTCATAAAAGTCATAGTACCATCTGTAGATGCCGAAGGAGCTTCGTATTCTCCGGCTTCATTAAAAGATTCCTCGGATTCATCTCCCCTCTCTATTTCGTTATACTGCTCTTCAGGTGGGCATTCCGTTCCTGCTATTTCGTAAGTTTCTGAATCTATAAAACTTATATTTCCTTCTTCCTGAGCCTCTGCCAAAGCTGCAAATACTGGATCATCCATTTCGTCATCAGAAAAATCATCTTTTGTTGCTACTATTGGAGTTGTTTCTTTAACTGATGTTGGAGTAGTTGCAGCGGGGGCGTCATAGCTAATTTCTTGTACTTGTAATGATGGTTCTGGATTTGTCTGAGGAATTGGTGCTGGTGGTGGGGTTTCTATTTGTTCTAAAGGGTCTTTTATAGGCTCAAACGTAGATTTTGTTGAATCTGCATTAGTAGAGGCAGCATCTATAGGTAAACTGAGATTTTCACCTAAATATATAGAACAAGCATCAAAAGTAACATTTTCAGTGTCACCTTCTCCTAAACTTATAATTAAAGCTCTATCTCCTATATTAGGATTTCCATCACCATCAACATCAGTAACATTTCTACTTATAGAATTTGTACCATTAGGACCTGCGGTGAGCATATTAATTCGTTGGCCACTTTTGCCTTGAATAATTGTCCCACCTTCTGTTGGGTTAAGATTTTGTTGGTTTTTCTTTTCTTTAAACCAATTACCTAACCGCTGTGTTATATTATTATCATCATCTTCCTCTAACCTATATACATAATCTCCATTAGCTAATTGGATTAAAATATATTTTGGGGCTCTAGGGTCACTTCGACCTAAAAACCCTAAACTTAGTAAGTACTGATTTAGCATTTTTGCTGCTACCTCCTGACTTCCTGAAGTTTTGAATTCTTTTTTAAATTCAAAAGTAGTTGTATCTGGCTCAGTTTTTGATTTATTATTACCTTTCTTTTTAGATATATCTAAAGGTAGTGCATTACTTCCTGCGTTATTATGTACATTTACACAATTTTGGTAATAATTTGTTGATATGGGGTTGCTATCTAAGTCAGGAGAGGGAGTAAAAGCTTCAGTTACTTGTACTACTTCTCCTATTAAGGGAACTGTATAATTGTTTATATTTAAAGGCTTTGCTCTAGGTAAAGAAAAAGGTTTAGTTGTTACTTCTTTTAATTGTACATCACAAAAGAAAATTGTTCCTATATCATCTTGACTTTTATACATAGGGTGTTTAGAATTTAATATAATTTCTACTACCCTTTTATTTGTATTTGTTTGTCTTTCTCTTTTAAGAGAATTAAATCCCTCAGGACTACCAAAGTTTTTATTTTGTTTTAGGCTCATCTCCTGCTATTTCTTCTGCTATTTCTTGAAGTTGTTTCATTTCTTCATCAGTTAATAATGAATCTCCCCCATTAGTAGCAGCGCTATTACTTAAACGTTGAATAACTGCCATCATTTTAATTAGATGTTCGTCATTTTTTACTGATACTTCTAAATATTCTTTAATAAGAGGAACTACAACGGGGGCATCTCCTATATTTTGGATTAAGGGTTTTAATTCAGCAATTAAAGCATTTATTTGCTTATCCTTTTTCTTACTGTTAGTATATATTTCTTTAAATACATCGGAGGATGATTTTCCATCAAATAATATTTGATCAAGTGGATTACTCATACTAATAAATATATTATCCCTCAAGATATCTAGAATAAGAGTTATTAAATATATCTCTCATCTTTTTAACAACTTTAGTTATAATTGGGGTTTCTAATTTTGTTAATTCCCTAATATAAATATATATAGCCTTTTTATTAAATATTTCTAAATGCTCTCTATTTCTAAAAATAGTTAATACAGCATCTGCTACCCTAGCTTCATCGGGTTTTTTAAAATATCTATGTAGATTATTATCTACATGAGCAACGTACATATCTAAAAACTCTACTTTTACTGCAAGTGATTCATTATGTTCAAAACCATTTAAAATAGTATCATCATGATCAGCATCTAATGGATCTACTTTTTTCTTCTTTTTAGCATAATTTTTATTATTATAGAGAATAAGATAATTTTTCCCTACTATGCTAAAATATGAAAAAGCCTTACCCCTTCCAACTTTAAAATAGTGAAGTTTCTCTAATAGAAAGCAAATGACCTCATGTTTTAAATCTTCAAGGTCATCAACTTCAGTGTAATAAAATTTAAATGTATGTATAAGATTTTCTGCTAGTTTATAAAACGAATAATGTATTCTTCTATTATAAATCTTATTTCTTTCATCTTGATCTTCACTAGCTAAATATTCTATTATTGCTAACTCAGTATCCTCAGTAAAATATAGTCTTTTACTTTTTCTTCCTCTTTTTTTTGCCATAATTAGCGGAGGCGAAATTCATTTAGCGCCTCTTGTATTTCCTTAACTTTTCCAAAAAACCAACCAATTTCATCATCTGCATAAAATACTTTGCGATCATCTAGGGTTTTTAGCCTTTTATCACAATAGTCAATAGCTTCACTTTGTTTTGCAATAAAATCTTCAAGAACTTCATTTTTCTTTACAAGATTCCATATTGCAAATAAACTTACTATTAATAAAGCAGATAATATTGCTATTGTAATAATCATTTAGTTGGTGTATCGTCAGTAAAAAATGAATCTATAATTGATTTTGTATTTTTACTAAAATTAGGGTTATTTTCTTCTTTTATTGCTTTAGCTTTCCTTAGGCTTTTATCAGCTTTAGAGGCATTTGCAGGTTTAGTTGACTGTACAACCAAATTTCCAGAACTCCAAGTTTGGTATTCAATTTCTTGGGCTGTTTGAATTGCTTGGTGGATTAATAATGGGAGGTGGGTGCGGAATTTAGTTTCTTTTTGACCACTATAAAAATAAAATTTATTACTTTCATCAAATAGACCTTCCTGATTACGGATAGCTAAGTATTCATTATGTGAAAGTTTAATACCTGCATCTTGTAATAAGAAAATTGTACGATCATAAATTTTCATTGCGGGTACTTCCGCATTAAATTTATAAACCATTCCTAAATTCTTTACATGCCAATCCGAATCATTTTTTTGGAAATATTCGTTATTCCAATCTCCTAATTTTCCTAATTGAGAGAATAAAGATACAAAATTTAATTCTTCACCTGTGTAAGTTTCATTAGCATTATGGAATACATATAACTTGTGTAGCTGATTTGCTATTTTATTTACACGTAAAACATGATCTAAATAACCACCTGGAAAGGCATTATTAAACCAATCCTTAGTAGATGCGGGAGCAAACATCATTCGCTCTTTTAAACAATCGGTAAGGGTTTTTAATTTTTCTAAACGTTCACCTTCAAAATTAGCTTCTAGAACCCCATTAAAGGCCTCAAAATTAACCTTTATTTGCTCTGCTCCAATCATCTTAGATGACCTATTCTTGAACTATCTGACCCAGGTTCAATATTAATAATATTTTGTAATTCTTCATAAAGTCCTTTAAGGTCATTTTCCATAAAATAAATAGCATCTGCGTTTTTTCCACGCTTTACCATACTATGAACACGAGCTAATCCTTGATCTAAACGCTCTAAAGCAATGTTCAGTTGCTGTTGATATCTTGCTGCCATCTTAATTTTTTTATATTTCCTGTATTGTATGAATTTGGTTATGATTATCCAAATTCTTTGTAATATGAATTGCAATTTTGTAATCTTTCAATAATATTTTGTTTATTTCCACTATTTGAATTATCATC
>Ga0209634_1002605_pt1 | contig 12539 bp, 7 predicted proteins | sample LinPmetageLP40_FD_184043 | JGI IMG/M metagenome (GOLD analysis project Ga0209634, IMG submission 184043) | Marine viral communities from the Pacific Ocean - LP-40 (SPAdes) (version 2) | ecosystem: Environmental > Aquatic > Marine > Oceanic | place: Pacific Ocean | collected 2010-08-26 | reverse complement strand
ACATAGTTTAGGAGGGTATATTGTATGGGTATTTTTCATCAAATACCCATACAATATACCCTCCTAAACTATGTTTTAAATGGGATGATTCATCATATAACCCTACATCGGGAGCTACAACATTAACAGAAGGAGATATATTTTTAGAATTACATAATAATAAAGCTATTTTTCAAAGAAAATCAAAACAACGTTTTAGATTTACAACTAGAAAAAGATATCCAGATAGAACATTTACAACAACTTCAAATTATTTAGACATACAATATTTACCAGCAACAAGTTATTATAGTGTAAGAGATGCAGAAACAGATGAAGTAATAATACCTTTTGATACTGAGTATACTAAATTAAGTGCTGATAGTAATAGTATGTATTTTGATTTATTTATAGAAGGATTACAACCAGAACGTTATTATAAATTAATGTTTAGATCTGATAATAATGAAGGTATTCAAATATTTGATGAAGATTATATTTTTAAAGTTATAAGATAATGAAACTAACAAAACAAGTATTTAATAATATAGAATTAAGTAATACAATAGATCGTTCTTTTAAAGAAGTAAAGAAAGAACCAGATAAAATTAGTATAAGTAAATTTTTTGAACAATATAGAACTTTATTTTTTGATATACCTAATATAGGAACAGAATCTCACCAAACTTTAATAGATAATAGTACTGAAAAAATAGGAATACCTGGTAGTACTAAAGATGATGAAATTAATAGGTTAAGTAATAAAATTATAGAATTAGAAACTGAGTTAGCTAATTTAAGCTTAAATAATGATTTAACTTCTTTAAATCAATCATTAAACGAACAAACTAATCTAACTGATGGCTAAAACTTTAGAAGAAAATATAATATCTAGATTAGATATTCCTAATAAAAATGATCTAACTACAGTAAATGTAGAACGTAAATTTGGTAGGGCAGAAGATTATATAGAAATATTTATATCTAACCTTAGAGGTAATATATTAGAACATATTCCTAATTATACTAATTATAAATCTACAACTTCTTCTCAAGGTTTAACTAGTGATATTAATATAGATCCTTTAACTATTTTAAGAAGTAAAGGATATACTTCAGGAACATATAATTTAAATATTAATATACAAAAAAGAAAAATATTTAACGAAACAGGTTTTCCTTTTACTATTCATGAAATTTCACCCACAAGAACAGAAATAAAATTATCTTGTTTTAAATCTAATAGTCTTTTACAAGCTAATTCTAGAGGATTTATTAATAGTGTTCAAAATTCTCCTTTCTTTAAAGATTTTGTTTTAAGTTTTAGAAATAATAATAATTTTGTTGGTGTTAATATAGATTTAGACACAGCAACATCTAATAGATTTTTAGTTTTAGTAAAATTATTAAAACCTCTTCCAGATAATTATGAAAAAGGGGATAAATTAAAAATAGCAGAAGATATAGTAGAACCTATAAAAATTACCTATGATTTAGGAGAATTAGAACCTACAGATACTTCAACCCCCTTAAGAGGTCCTAATTTTAATATAGATTTAAGATTAAATGAAACTGTACCAACAGCTTTTAAATCATATAATGAAATATTAACAACAGACACTACATCATCTTATCAACGTCTAATAAGTAGATTAAATAATTATGAAATTCCAGAAATAGATTATGGATATGTAAGACCAGTAAATACAGCTTCATTAGATTTTGAACAAGTAACTCCTTCACATTTTGAAAATTTTGTACATTTTGGTAGTGCAACTGAACGATTAAAAAACTTTGAGTATAAATTAAAATTAGTAGAATTATATAATAAACAATTTAATAATATAAACACCATAACAGGAGATACTTCTCAATCAGCTGCTGTTTTACAAGCCACAGCTTCAATTGCTAGTAAAAAGAAAAAACTAATAGAAAGTTTTGATGGTTATGAAAGATTTTTATATTTTACTTCAGGTAGTCCTTACACATGGCCCAAAACTAATAAGGGAGAACCATATCTATTATACCATACAACATCTTCAGAAGCTATAACTTGGCTAGGTAGTAATAATTCTTATGATACAACAAATTATGGAGGCCAATTGTTATCTGCTTCTGTATTTGATAATCAAAACCCAAACAGATTAATTAAGTTAGTACCTAGTCATATAGGAGATAAAGAAGAGAATGAGCCATACATGTTATTTAATGATATGATGGGTAATATGTTTGATCCTATTTGGGCACATATAAAAGAAATATCAGAAATAAGAAATAATAAACAAAAGTATGGAATTTCTAAAAATTTAGTATACTATGCTTTAAAAAGTTTAGGAATAGAATCATTTGATCAATTTGAAAATGAGGATTTAATAAATTATGTTTTCGGAGCTCCTTATACAACATCAGACTCAACAACAGTAATAACAGCCTCTTTAAATACTTCATCTAAAGAAGACATAACAAAAGAAGTTTGGAAACGTTTATATAATAATGCACCTTATCTTTTAAAAACTAAGGGAACTGAAAGAGGTTTAAGAGCATTAATTAATTGTTATGGTATTCCTGATACTATGTTAGATATAAAGGAATATGGTAGTGCAGACCCAAATAGAGATGAATTTAAAACATACAGCTATAGTAAATTTTCAAAAGTATTATCTGGATATTCAGAAAACCATGATGGTTTCTTTCTACAAACAGATTGGAATTCTACTTTAACATCTAATCTATCTGCATCAGCTAAAACAGTTGAATTTAGAATAAAACCAGGAAGATTATTAGATAAAAATGGAGTAGGAGCTAAACAACATCTATTTTCTTTATCAGGCAGTGTTTCAGCTTCAGATTTACATTTATTATTAAGCCCTAATACAAGTACTACAGATGTATACACTGATGGAGATGCTTTTAAATTTGGTCATTTAGAATTACAACAATTTACTTCAAGTATAGCTACATCTTCTTTATTTCCCATATTTAATGGTGATTTTTGGGATATATTTATAGGAACAGATGGTATTTCAGGAAGTGATTCCACAGTAAGATTTGGTGCTTATCAAGCAAACCACTTACAAGAAATAATGCATTACACATCATCAGTTACTTTATCTGAAAGACGAAATGCAGAAGCTTTTGGTAATCCTAACTTCCGTCCTAACTTAGTAACAAACGGAACATTTGATACAGACAGTAATTTTACAAAAGACACAGGATGGACTATATCAGATGGAGTAGCCTCATATAATAATTTAGGTACAGCAGGTGAATTAACACAAACAAGTTTAGAAATAGAAGGAGGAAAACCTTATGAAATTTCATTTGATACTTTTAATGTACATCAAGGAAATTTTGCAATACAATTAGGGGGAGGTGGTTATGATTTTATAGGCTCAGGTTCTATAGGTACAAGTGTTAACCAGTATGGTAATCACGTAACACACACAATGACTGCAGGTGGAACAGGACAATTTTTAACATTAAGAGCAACAACTTTATTCTCAGGATCAATAGACAATGTAAAAGTAAAACCACTACATCCAGAACACCATAATGGTGCTACAAGAGCATTTTTTGGTGGTATAAGAAATTTTGGAACTCCAGCTACAAGTTCAAATTATACAACAGCAAACACAGGTTCAGCTTTTGATTTAGAATATTCAGGTTCAATGTCTGAAGTAAGATATTACTTTGGAGAAATGTTAAATCATAAAACATTAAGTAATCATGCATTAGAACCTTTAATGTATTCAGGTAATTCAATTTCATCTTCATACAATCATTTAGTTTTAAGATATCCTTTATCTTTTGAATTAGATTTAAATCATGACACTACATCACAAATACCTTCTTCATCAACAGCATGGAATATAACCCCAACAGATGCAGGATTGATTTCTCCTTCATCACCTTTAACAGGTATAATTACAGGGGGTGCAATTTTAAGTTCAAGTTTAGATATAAATCAAAGTGGGGGAGAACCTATATTTACAATTGCAGGTATACCTTTATTACAATCACATCATCCTAATGAAGACACTAGTTATTTAAATGGATTCTCATTTATGACAGGGGAAAATGTATTACCTTTTGTAGAAGAACATCATTTACCTACTCCTAATACTATTGGTAGATCTCCTATGAATAGAAAAATTAGGGTAGATGAAGGAAAAGTAGAAGATAATATATTATCACCATTAATTTTATCTCAAGAATCTACAGCTAATAGACAAGTACCTGATTTTGATTCATTAGGAATATTTTTCTCTCCACAAAATGAAATAAGTGAAGATATAATTTATACTTTAGGTACTTTTAGTTTAGATGAAAAATTAGGAGATCCAAGACATGCTTCATCATCATATTATCCTGATTTAAAACAATTACAAGATGTATATTTTAATAAATTAGAAAAGGGAAGTAAAAAACAAAACATATTCGATTTTGTAAGAACAGTACAATTTACTGATCATACATTATTTTCAATGATTAGACAATTTGCTCCACAAAAAGCAAGTTTAAAAACTGGTCTTTTAATTGAACCACATTATTTAGAAAGAACTAAATTTTCAAGATATAATCCTATAACTAAAAATGTAGTATCTTTAAAAGCAAACTTATCAGAAATAACACAATCATTCCACAAAAATAATAATATATCATCCCTAAATTTATCTTCGGGTTCAGCAATTATATCAACAAACAATAATATAGCTCGTTCTAAAGCAATTTTAAAAGAAAATTTTGACAATGGAGACTTTGGTTTTATACCAGCTAGTAATTATGTTCCAAAAGATGAATTATTTAGTTTATTTTTAGGGGGAGAAGGAACAGAAATAATTAGAAACTCCTCTATAGCATCAACAACTCCGTCATCTACTGGTGATACTCCTTCGGGATATATTTCAGATTTTCCTGGTTTTATGCACCAGAATTTCCCAATTAATGGTGTTTCACCTGGTGTGTTTTCAAAAATACCTAATGGATTTCGTATTGACGTATTAACACAACCAACTCAGGTTTGGCACATTCGTTTTGCACAACAATTAACTGATTCACTTGGAAACCCATCAGGAGCAAATGGTTTTCCTGCTTTAAATAAAAGTATTCAAGTAGGAAAATTTTATAAGTTATCTTTTGAAGTAAGAACAAATGACACAACAACTCAAGCCGGTGCTTCTGCTCTAGGTGTAATTAGACAAGGTAATGGAACAGATGAAAATGTAAGACCAATATTATCTGGAAATGCTATACAAACTCGTGCACATGATAATACTATTTTAAATGCAACTACTTTTACTAAAATTGAAAGCACATTTGAATGTCAATTTAATGTTAGTCAACAACTTCAATTTTATTTAAATGGACCCCAAGCAAATGAATTTTTAGAAGTAAGAAACATATCATTAGTAGAAGTACCATCAACAGGATTTTCAAAAAGTGGGGGAAATAATAATATCTTAACTCTTGACAATCCTCACGTTAACATTAATGAGTCTAAAGACTTAAGAATTATAAATAATCAGTCTGGAAACAGCAACATGGGTACAATTTCTGAACCTATAACACTAGTAAACGGAAAAAAATATAAAGTATCATTTAATGTTAAGGTAAACGCAGGAACTTTAAGATATAAAATAGCAAATAGAAAACAAGATTTTCAAGGAGCTAATATGAATAGTGGTTTTACAAATGGTGGTTACCAAAACAGAGATAATTTTAATACAACAAATGCAGGAACAGGTTTCTTCTTTGAAAACGTGTTTACAGTAAAACAACAAACAAAAACAATGTTTGTAACATTCTTTGGTGCTAATGGTTTAGATGCTCAAGTAGATAACCTTTTAGTAGAAGAATTAAACGACAATAACAGATACTTTGAAGCAGACAATGGTAGACCTTTACAAATAGGTTTTAATAGTACAATACTTATAGATAAACTCATAAAAGGTAAACATGCTTTTGAACATGGACCTTTAATTCCAAACAGTACAGGTTCGGGTGTTAAACAAAGAAATTCAAATGGTTTAAATAAATTAAATAATATTAATTCTACTACTTTTGGTAATTATCAAAATCAAAAAGTAAGCAAGATATTTAAAACACCCTTACTCCAAAACAAAAATTTAAGATTAATAGATTCTTCTAAGAACGATTTACGAACATTATTTACTGCAGGTACTAATCAAACAATTAATAATAATAATATTGTATTTGCAGGTTCAGCTCAAGACCAAAAAGCAAGTATAGCATCTTTAAGTAATTATGAAATAAAATCAGGAAGAAAATATAAACTTACATACACAATAAGTGGTTATTCAGCAGGATCAATAAGACCTAGATTTATAAATGATGGATTTGGTGTGGTATTTGCAACAAGAGCTTTAAATGGTACTTTTGCTGAAACTATAACATTTAATAAAAATACTTCTACTACTTTAGGAGGTACTAGTAGATTTTATTTTGAATCAGTATCAGGTACTGCTTTAACATGTACTATTTCTAACATACTTTTAGAAGAAATAAACTCACAAAGAGACACTGAATTTAATGATTCACTAATTGACTTATCAGGTTGGAAAAATTCTCGCCATGCAGGTTCAAAATTAAAAAGTGCCAAAATTAATGAATACACATCAGGAGATACTACTTATGGATTAAACCCAGTTATAAATCAGAATTCAGCAGCTATATATTTTGGAAAATCAATAATAGGCGCAGACGGAGAAGATGATGGGTTAGTTACTATTAAAAATCATTCTTACATTGACATAGAAAAAATTATGTTAATAGATAAACACACAGATAAAATTACTGAAATTGATGTTAAAAATGAAAATTATAAAGGTATAAATGCTTATCTTGCAAAAGACTTTAAGGATGGTTCTTCATTTAATATAGAAATATTAGATCCTAAAATTACTCATCAATTAAAAAATAATCATAAAACTAAATTTAGTCAGGGATATTTAAGAAAAGTAATAGAACATAAAGGAAATAATGGAGGAGGAAGTATAGCAGGACAAGGAATCCATGTAGGATATGTAGATAGTTCTACAGCTCCTTTTCCCTATATACAAACAAATACTTCTCAATCTGTTTTTTGTTATGGAAGAGCTAACACTATAATGAATAGTAATACCTTAACATTAAAAGAAAATACATTAACTAAAAAAATATGGCCAGTAGAACAATCATTTGGTTTAGTAGATTTTGTAACATCAAGTACTAATAATGTTAATAGAACAATGCAAAATTTAGGATCGTTTATTAATTCAATGCTAATACCTGTTGCTTCTGAAAGCAAATTTAGATTATTTGGAACATTTAACCTTGGTCAACCATTAAACGTAGCAGATTATTCATTAGGTTCAGATGCAGGGATTAAAAATATAAGCACTGTTGAATTTAATATAGCAAGTAAAACAAATAATATTTCAGGTTCATATGTTGTATCTTCTTCTTTACATTCTAGAATTTCAGCTAGTAGTAATATGAAAGGATTTGGAAAAGAATTATTACATCCAGATCATTATGTAATTCCTATTATGCAAGGTCCTCACGATCATATAAAAACTAAAAAATCAGGAGCAGATATAACATGGCCACAAAATGGAGGAAATACAGGAGCTTCTAGTAATAGTGGAGCAACAAACATTCAATTACAAAAATATTTTAGTGGTGATTCATTTGTAAGTGCTATATATCAAATTTCATATTTAGAAGAAAAACAAGTAATAATAGCAGATATAGACAAACCAACAGAATTATCAAATGATGTGGGAGATGAAGGATATGTACTTATACCAGGAAACATAGATAAAGACATTAGAGATAACTTATCTTTTTATTTAGATAAAGCAGGATTAAAAGAAGCACCAAGTGCTAAAAAATTACCTCTACGAAAAAATTAAATTTTTGAAAATATATTATATTTATAACAAAACACAACAACAATGGGATATTTAGACAACACAAGCGTTACAGTAGACGCTATTTTAACAAAAAGAGGTCGTGAATTACTTGCAAGAGGAGACGGATCTTTTAATATTACACAATTTGCGCTAGCAGATGATGAAATTGATTATACTTTGTATAATGAAGCTCATCCAAATGGTACACAATATGCTGGAGAAGCAATTGAAAATATGCCATTAATTGAAGCAATTCCTGATGAAAACAATATTATGGTTCATAAGTTAGTTACATTACCAAGGGGTACAACAAAATTACCTATCGTAACAGCTAATATATCTAAAATAACATTATCTTTAGGAGCTTCTACTAATGTTGATCCAACAACATTAAATTTCCAAGGTTTATCAAATTTAAAAGAACCAGGAGGATATTTAGCTACTATAGCAGATAGAAGATTATTAGTAAACTTTGAAGGAGTAGGAGGAGCAGCTACAACAGCTACTTCAAGACCTTTCTCTAATACAAGATTAAGTGAAACTATTAGAGGATCATCATTTACACTTTCAGCAATTAATAGTACTACACTATTTGGAACAAACACTAAATTATTAACAACTTTAACTATTGAAGGAGTAGATTCAGGAGCTAAAGTAACTATTCCAGTAGAAATTTCTAAAGAAGTTATAGCAACATCAGCAACACAAGGAACCACAGGAATAACATTATCATAAAAAATTAAAAAATGTCAACATTTAATAGATTTTTACAAGAAGATATAGTAGTAAGTACAGATAAAATAGTAACTAATGCATGGACAAATGGTGTAAATACATTAGAAACTTTTTTTACATCTTCAAATCAAAATTCATATGCATCAGCAACATCACAAGCTAATTTCTTTTTAGAAATATATAAAGATGATATAAACTTAACTTCAAGTGCAGAAGTACAATTTACAGTATCTTATGGACATAGATTAGGATCTGGTTCTGTAGATTTTACAAATGTAGGAGAAGCAATAGGATATAGTGCAACACGATGTATCTATAATCAATATCGTCAATTAGTATTTGGTGATGAAAAATCAAATTTTTCTTTTAATGATCATACTCCTAGAGATATACATGTAATAAATGTAGCAAGAAGTAGATATAAACATAATTTAAAACCAGGCACATTAAATTTAAAATTAATTGGTAATAATACACTTCATCTAACAGATGATAGTATTACTAAAACAGGATCTGCTGTTATTACAAATATAGGAAGACAATTTAATGTAGTATCAGGATCTGATGGAACTATGTCAGGTTCAAGTTTAAACCAAACATCAGAAGGTAGTGGTTCATATGGATTGTTTTATCCTGACGCAGGTTTTATAGTATTAAATGCTGAAGCTTTAAGAAATTATGATGAAAATTATTGGTTAGAAGGAAGCTCTAACGTAGCTACAGCAGCAAATAGAGGCCAAATGTATACTGCTTTAAAAGCAGCAAGTAGCTTTGAATTAGACAGTGAAGAAAAAATTAGTTCACAATATTTCTTTACAAGAATTAAAAATGGTGAATTTAATTATACAACAAATCCCTCATATGTAGACACTAATGGAGATTTAAATATATCATCATTCGCAGATTCACCTACAACTTATATTACAACAGTAGGTTTATATAATGATGATAATAACTTATTAGCTGTAGCTAAACTTAGTCAACCCTTAAAAAAAGATTTCACTACTGAAGCATTAGTAAGAGTAAAATTAGACTATTAAATGTACTCTAAATGGCTATATATAAAAAATTACTAGGATCAGATGTATCTATTACTCCGTTTAATGCAAATAAATTATTTACATTTAACTCATCCTCAGGTACAAATTCAAGTATTAAATTAGAAACTTATCAGTATAGGTCAGAATCCTTATACACATACAGTACTAATGATGTTTCATCTTCTTTAAAATACTTTCAATTAGATCATCTTTATTACAAAGATTTTCAACTTAATGTAGCTAATAAATTTGGAAATGTTGATTACTTAAATCAACCTAGAGAATTACATGATAAAGTTAACACAATATCTGTTCCTTCAAAATTATATGGTTTAGAAATAAAACCAGGCACATTTACTTTTACTACAGGAAGTCTTAAAGTAGTAGATGATAAAAATGGAAATTTAATAATTTCAGGAACTCAATTAATTAGTCATAGTATGGATACTCGTCAAAAAGTATTTCATTTAGGGCCTAGAAATGCATTCAAACAATATGATTTAAATGCTAATTTTCATGGTAAAGAACAAAAACACCCTCATCCACTTTTTTATTATAGTAGAAAAAATATATATGATAATAGCTTTTATAATAATTTATTAAATTATAAAAACGTTAAATTTGGTAAAAGAGTAATATCTCATGAATTAATTAAGTCTCCTAAATTTACTTCAACAGACGGATGGTCTAGATCGGGAAATAGTAAAATAGAAACAGATTCATACAATGGAAACTATTATGTTAGAGGAGGAGCATATAACCAATTACAAACAACAAACAATCCAATAGAATTTGGAAAAGAATACGAACTAACAGTAGACATTGAATTTATTTCTTCATCTTTAACAGGAACAGGAGGAGCACTATTTCAATTAAATCAAACTGGGTTTCATTCAATTAACCCTAGGGGAACAGGAGGAAAACACACAACTAGATTTACAGGAACAACTATCCACAGTAGTACTTTACCAAAAAAAGATCTTACAATATATCTAAGCCCCTACAGTGGTGTTAATCATACAGGATCTCTTAAATACGTGTCTTTAAGAGAAGTAATAGAAAGACCAGTAGTACATTTCTTAACCACTGGTTCTAATAGTGTTTCTTCTTCTATAGTGTCTCCGCATAGTGAAAAATATAACTTTAACACAGGAGATGATTTTACAATTTCTATGTATGCTGACATTAAATCAACAGGATATTTAGTTGCTAAAAGTACAACACAAGATGGTATTCTTTTTTCTCAACAAGTAAAAGGAACAAAAATATCTGGATCTTCACAAAATGTAAGTATACCAGCTGTTAAAAAATTTCCTTTTGAAGTTTTTGTAAAAAATGATGATACTTTAGGAATAGGTAAATTAAAAGTAGGAACTTGGGCTATAGGAAAATATCAAGATGAATTACTAACATTTAGAAGAAGTGATGGAACAAATACACCAACAATATCTACACCTATAACAACTGGTTCTTTATATCATATAACTTGTATGACCTCTGCTTCTGTTATGAGTATATGGTTAGATGGAAAAGAAATGATTAGTGGTTCTGACACAACTTTATTAGACACCCAAAACAGAGCAAACTTATATATAGGAACAAAAGGAGAAATATCAAATTATTTTAGTGGGAGTATAGCTAATTTAATGATTTATAATGAAGCTAAATCAAAAGAACAAATAAAAAGTTTAAATGAAACAACAGATGGTAATCCTTATGTAGGTAATATATTTTATTCTCAAGGAGTATCTGCTATTACTAATCCTCGTTATCAAGAAATAGGTAAAAAATCCCATAAAGGAGATTACACATTAACTTATAGAGGTACACATCCTATTTATGAAAATGAATACCAGTGCACTGTTCAATCTGATGAATTTAATTATTCACATAATATATCAACAAGAAAAATACAATCAGACCAATATCCAGAATTATCTAATATGACAACAGGATCTTTGTGGAAACCTTATGTTACTACTATTGGTCTTTTTAATGAAAATAATGAATTATTAGTAGTAGGTAAGTTAGGACAACCAATTCGTATGAGCGATGAAACCGACACTACCTTTATCTTAAGATGGGATACATAAGAATTGCTGATTTTGAAAAAGTTTTATATTTATAACGGAAAAAATAATAATAATAATATTAAATTAAACAAAAATGGCAAGTAACGTAACTAAAACAACATTAAAAACCTACTTTAACACAGGTGATCAGCCTACTGAAAGTAATTTTGCTGACTTTATTGACAGTAATTTAAATTTAGGAGAAACTGCAACACAAACAGTATTAAGTAGTATTATACTTTCGGGATCTTTAAACATATCTCAAAGTTCAACTATTGGTTTTCCAACAGCAACTACATCATCTATTGATGGAGCTGCAATTACAATTAATGCTCCAAAATTTGAAATTCAAAATTTACTACAAGCTCAAGTAAATGACAGTGTAGATTCAGCAGACGTAACAGTAACAAATGCATCTGTAGGATTAGGAGATATTGTAATTGGTCATTTCGCAACTAGTAGTGGAAATCTATTAGCAGGAGGACAAATTGTAGTTAATAATGTAGCTAATGGAAGCTTTAAGTATAGAATTGTAAATTGTACAGGAGGTAATTTTGCTGACAATACAGGATATACAGCATCATTTGCAGTTATTAAAAACACTCATGATTATGCAGCTTTTATAACTGACTAATAATCATTAAATATTTATTAAAAAGGCCTTGGTTTTCCAGGGTCTTTTTTGTATATTGGTACTATGCAATGGTACTATCAAAACGAACTTATACAAGAAATTAGCGACCTCCCAGAAGGCGCATTTGGTTTCATCTATCAAACAACCCATATTCCAACAGGAAAAA
>Ga0209634_1002602_pt1 | contig 12549 bp, 9 predicted proteins | sample LinPmetageLP40_FD_184043 | JGI IMG/M metagenome (GOLD analysis project Ga0209634, IMG submission 184043) | Marine viral communities from the Pacific Ocean - LP-40 (SPAdes) (version 2) | ecosystem: Environmental > Aquatic > Marine > Oceanic | place: Pacific Ocean | collected 2010-08-26 | reverse complement strand
GCTAAAAGAAGATCATATTTGGTGGAAACGAGCACATCATATCGTATCCGAAAATGAGCGTGTACTGGCATTAAGTTCAGCTTTGGAAGAACATAATATGGAATCAGTTGGACGCCTGCTCAATGAAGGCCACCTGAGTCAGAGAAATGATTATGAAATCACCTGCGCAGAGACGGATTTTCTGGTTGACGTTTTGAATCAAGAAGACATAATGCTTGGCGCCAGGCAGGTTGGAGGCGGTTTCGGTGGATGTATTCTGGGTATCGTCAGAGATCAAGGAATTAATGGCATGATTGCGAGAGTTAATTATCAATATCAAAAAGAATTTGGTAAACAAATAAATAAAATTCCAATTCGCATTTCGAAAGGATGTCATTTACTTACCAGTGAGGTTTAATGTCTCTTGCACTAAAGCTTCAGAGACGGAGCACCTCGAAGCTAACCTCGATGAAAAATACCGCAATCATTCCTTGTGGGCTCTGCCTAGAGGTTGATTACTAATTGAATAAAAAAATATGAACTTTACTATTTTAGATTCCATCATTTTTGCATCCTACTGCTTACTCATAATCGGAGTAGGTCTATATGTTTCCAGAGGGAAGCCAGGTATAGAAAAGAATGCAGAAGATTACTTTTTAGCCAGCAAATCTTTGCCTTGGTGGGCTGTAGGAGCATCACTGATTGCAGCAAATATTTCAGCTGAGCAATTTATTGGTATGTCCGGATCAGGTTTTGTGCTCGGGCTGGCTATTGCCTCCTATGAATGGATGGCGGCCTTTACCCTGATCATAGTTGGGAAGTATTTTCTGCCAATCTTCATTGAGAAAGGCTTATATACCATTCCTGAATTTATTGAGAAAAGATTTTCTAAGCAGCTTAAAACTATCTTGGCTGTTTTCTGGATTGCTCTTTTCATTTTTGTGAATTTAACTTCTGTACTGTACCTGGGGGCATTGGCCTTGAATACCATATTGGGTATTCAACTGATCTATGGCATCATAGGCCTAGCACTTTTTGCAGCAGCTTATTCGTTTTACGGAGGGCTTTCAGCTGTAGCTTGGACCGATGTTATCCAAGTTGTTTTCCTGATACTAGGTGGACTAGTGACGACTTATTTGGCATTAGATATTATTTCAGGTGACCAAGGGGCTTTTGCAGGATTAGGCATAGCTATGAAGCGTGCTCCGGAACATTTCAATATGATTTTAGACAAGTCAAACCCGCAATACATGAATTTGCCAGGAATCTGGGTCTTAGTTGGAGGCATGTGGGTGGCCAATCTTTATTATTGGGGTTTCAATCAGTATATCATTCAAAGAACACTGGCTGCCAAGTCCATTGGCGAAGCTCAAAAAGGGATTGTGTTTGCGGCATTCATCAAATTAATTATTCCATTTATTGTAGTGATACCAGGTATTGCCTGTTTCATTATTGTCAATGATCCAGAGATTTTAAGTCAATTCTCTAGCCTAAATCTACCTTCAGTAGAAGAGGCAGACAAGGCTTATCCTTGGTTATTGCAGTTCTTACCTTCAGGCATGAAGGGGATAGCGGTAGCTGCGTTGACTGCCGCCATTGTTTCTTCATTGGCTTCCATGCTCAACTCAACATCCACTATTTTTACGATGGATATTTATATGCCCTATTTCTCGAAATTAAAAACAATCAAAGATCCTAATTTGGTAACTGTTGGGAGAATTACATCTGCTGTCGCCCTGATCATAGGGTGCGTGATGGCACCACTATTGGGTGGGATCGACCAGGCTTTTCAATTTATTCAGGAATATACAGGCATAGTGAGTCCTGGTATCCTTTCGGTTTTTCTAATGGGCTTATTCTGGAAGAAAACAACCAATAAAGCCGCTATCTGGGGCATATTGTTATCAATACCTGTTGCCGTACTATTTAAGTCATTTCCATCAATTCCATTCTTAAATCAGATGGGACTTACGGCACTGGTAACCATGCTGGCTGTTGTGGTTGTTAGTTTGATGCAGAATAAAGGCGCAGAAGATTCCAAAGGAATCACTATTAATAAAGAGACGTTCAAAACAGAACCTGTCTTCAATATTGTCGCATTTGCTATTAGTATCATTCTCGTTGTCTTATATACTTTACTCTGGTAGCTGATGAAAGACTTATTATACAAGCAGTCGCATCGGAGATTTAATATACTTACAGGAGAGTGGGTACAAGTGTCGCCACACAGAACCAAAAGACCCTGGCAAGGCCAAGTTGAGAAGGTGAGTGAGGCAGTGCGACCATCCTATGATGAAAAATGCTATTTGTGCCCTGGTAATGAGCGAACTAGCGGCAGTGTGAATCCAGCGTATACTACTACCCATTCATTTATTAATGATTTTGCCGCTATTCAAAAAGATGTTGAGAATGTAAACTATAGAGAAGGATTACTACTCGGAAAAACTGAAAAAGGCATTTGCAAAGTAATTTGCTTTTCTCCAAGGCATGATCTTACACTTCCTGAAATGTCAGCAGAGCAGATCTCGAATGTTGTGAATCTCTGGATCGATCAATTCAAAGAATTATCCTCCTTGCCTTTTGTCAACCATGTGCAGATTTTTGAAAACAAAGGAGAAGTAATGGGTTGTTCCAATCCGCATCCTCATGGACAAATATGGGCCCAAGAGTCTATACCTGTTGAAGTGGCTAAAAAAGGTAGTCAACAACTAGATTTTTATAAGAGAACCGGCAGCGTGCTGCTAAAGCAATACATCGATCAGGAATTAGAAAGTGGAGAACGCATTTTATATGAAAATGCTCACATGGTGGTGCTTGTTCCATTTTGGGCGGTATGGCCGTTTGAAACGATGTTAATTCCCAAAAGAACAACTAAAGACATCTTGACACTTACAGCAGAAGAAGTTAAGGGCTTTGTCGATGCATTGAAATGGATTACTATCCGATATGATAATTTATTTGAAATCTCCTTTCCATATTCTGCGGGGATTCATCAAGCACCTTGTGATAATAAAGCGCATCCTGAATGGCATTGGCATATGTCTTTTTACCCGCCACTGCTGCGTTCAGCTACAGTAAAGAAATTCATGGTGGGGTATGAAATGTTTGCCAACCCTCAACGAGATATTACTCCTGAACAAGCAGCAGAGAGGCTTAGAAAGCTATCAGATAAACATTATAAATCAGAACAGAACGGTTGAAGTATATGAGTTTAAGTATTGATAAATAACTACTGACGTCCGTTTAAAGTTTAAGGTTCAAAATTCAAAGTGATCTGTATAGCGTATTCGAGCATTTATTCGTGCTTCCCTACGGAAACTGAAAGACAAACCCTAAAAGAGGGGTGCTTTTTCAAGTCACTGAAAAAGTGTCAATTCTGATCAATAAGGGCGTATTTTACACAGATTAAGAATTTAGTCGGATGTCAGTAATAAATAACCATAATATTATGAAAAAGAGAAATACATTTTTAATCCTAGGCCTTATAGTAGCAATAATTAGCTGTAAAAAAAGTGATGATGATGGAATTGATAATACGCAATTAGTACAAGATAAATTGGCGGGTACGTGGGTTGTTTCCTCTGTCGATTTAGACAATATTTCTGAAACTGATGCTTTTGCTAATTTTCAAATTGAATTAGATGCTAATTTGGGTTTTACATCCAATAGTACCAGTATCCAGAGGCTACCAAATCCTTGGGCAGAAACAGGATCATTTACATTACCTGATCAAGTAGCAGATGTCAATAATATTTTAATCACAAGAAATGATGGAGCCGCAATGCTTTTTACATTTAGTGATGATAGCAACGTTACGTTGGCGTTTAACTTTAGTGCAACCAATGTGGGTTCTGGCGGAAGAGTTGAAGCTGTTGAAGGCGATTGGGTATTTAGTTTTGTGAAAAAGTAGGATTTGGTTCGATTTATAGATCATATCAGCAAATGAATATTGAGCCGTCATTGCTGTGTTCAGCTGCGGTGAAAAAGTTGGTGGTGGGCTATGAAATATTCGTTAACGCACAACACGATAAAACTCCTGAATAAGCAATAGATACACTTAAAAACTTATCAGGCGTACATTACAAATTGTTGAAGTAGTGATTATTAAACTCTATTTGATATGAGTGAAAAGGTAAATGGCTTTTTAATTGATATGGATGGAGTTATTTATATTGAAAATAAACTAATACATGGTGCTGACATCTTCATGAAAAAACTGCTTGATCAGGATATACCATTCACATTTATGACCAACAATAGTCAAAGAACACCTCTTGACGGGGTTAAAAAATTGGCCAAAATGGGTGTTAAAATTTCTGAAAAGCATGTTTACACGAGTTCAATGGCTACTGCAGACTTCATGGGCAAGCAATTCCCTAATGGCACTGTATACGTCTTGGGCGAAGGGGGACTTGTAAAAAGTTTACATGAAAATGGATTCAATTTAGTGCAGTCAGACCCCGATTTTGTTGTTGTTGGTGAAGGCATAGACTTTACATTAGAAATGGTGCGCAAGGCAATTGACTTTATTTTGGAAGGAGCTAAGTTAATTGCGACCAATTTAGATGCAACACCAAGAAAGAAAGGGTGGAATAACCTTGGCATAGCGGCTATAGTGTCAATGATTGAAGAAGCTACAGGTAAAAAAGCTTTTAGCGTAGGCAAACCGAGTCCCGTCATGATGAGACTTGCTAGAAAGCACATTGGTCTGATGACAGATCAAATCACTGTAATAGGTGATAACATGTCTACGGATATTCAAGGGGGTGTTTCGGTGGGTTATAAAACCATACTGACTCTTACCGGAATGACTAAAATGGAACAACTGGTTAATTATCCTTTTAGGCCAGATCTTGTTGTTAAGTCTATACAAGATATAAAACTACCATTAAGTTGGTGGTGATTTGATTAATTTAATTAACAAGTTATTCAATTTGTGAGATATAAGATATTTCGAAGGACACCTAATTGGAGCATTTTCGTTTGAAGGTTTGATGTACTGATTTCGTAGCTAAAAACGTTTTCAATGAAGTTGAACTCGATTGAAAGTTTCTAGGTGTATCAGATTTCACTTTTGAGAAACCAAACATAATTTTTGCCGTTGTGCATTTTTTACAGATTCTACATTTGTGATGAATGATTCTACAAATCTGGTGAAGTGCTCCAGAATTGACGTCAACAACAATATAAGCAATATTATCCCATTCACAAACGACAACAATCATTTGTAAACGAAATTAAGCGAAAGTAAATAATTAGTAACCGAGTAACGCAAATCCACTGTCCTTCCTTTGTATCATCAGTTCTGAATGGTTCAGGACATCACTTAAAATTATTTATTATGAGCACGTTAAGAAACAAAGTACAGTTGATCGGGAATCTAGGGGCAAACCCAGAAGTAGTGAATTTAGAATCAGGCAAGAAGTTGGCCAAATTCTCCATCGCCACGAATGAATCTTATAAAAATGCAAAGGGCGAGAAAGTAGAAGATACGCAATGGCACAATGTCATTGCCTGGGGTAAGACCGCAGAGATCGTAGAGAACTACCTCACCAAAGGAAATGAAGTGGCGATAGAAGGCAAGTTGGTCAACCGTAACTATGAGGATAAAGAGGGCAACAAACGCTATGTCACTGAAGTGGTTGCGAGTGAGTTGTTGATGCTCGGGAAAAAAGCATGAATTGTATAAAGACGAGGCTGCCTCAAAAGTCCCATATGTGCGTCATTCAGAGGGCGAAGCCCGAAGAATCTCACATAGCCAAACGAGATTCTTCGGCTGTTGCCCTGCCTTTGTCGGTAGGCAAGCAGCCTCTGAATGACGATCTAAATTTTGAGTCAGCCTCTTTGTGTTTTGAGTCCGTTGAGCAATATAACTTGTCATATCATCTATTTCTATTAATTTAAGGCAGGCTTTAATATTCTCCATTTTATGATAAAAAATTACTGACATTCGACTAAATTCTTAATCTATGTAAAATATGTCCTTATTGATCAGAATTGATACTTTTTCAGTGATTTGAAAAAGCACCCCTCTTTTAGGGTTTGTCTTCCAGCTAGCATAGGGAAGTACGGATAAATGCTCGAATACGCCATACAGATCACTTTGAATTTTGAACCTTAAACTTTAAACGGAAGACAGTAATAAAAAATCTACTCATTATATGTATGTTTTCCACGATGTCTATCGCACCATATGGACAAAATGAATATGGAGTATGCCTGGCAACAACTGGGGTGTGATGCACGTATCTACTTGACCTTTGGAGATATGTTGGTGGGGAGAATAACCTATTTCTGAACTATAACATCTAATCAGAGCGATTTATTCAAAATAATCTGGTTTATTTAAACTCCAGAAAATCATCACTCTTTTACATCTTGTGATGATCGTGTATCTTTGGACGGAACTTGACCAAAATCACTTGGAGCTTTGGGTTTCATGATTTCCAAGAAATTTAATAAACATATAAGGCAAATGCGTTAATGAAGAATCTACTACATGTACTATTGGTATTTATCATTGCCTGTTCAGCACCAGAGACAGGAAAGCACGATTCGTCAATAAGCGATGATATAACCCAAAACAAAGCTCCACAGGGTATGGCGTACATTCCGGAAGGTAGCTATGCCATGGGTGGAAATAGCGAACAAGCCGATTCAGATGAATTTCCCAAGCATGATGTGAAAATATCAGCTTTCTACATGGATGAAACCGAGGTGACGAATGCACAATTCAAAGAATTCGTGGATGCAACAAGTTATGCAACTATTGCTGAAAGAGACATAGACTGGGAGACAATGAAAAATGATTTGCCGGAAGCAACACCCAAACCTGCTGATTCATTGCTCAAAGCTGGTTCACTTGTATTTGTAGCTACAGATGGACCTGTTAATCTTCAAGATTATTCGCAATGGTGGAAATGGACTACTGGAGCCAATTGGAAGCATCCTAAAGGTCTGGAAAGTTCGATTGACCACCGTATGAACTATCCAGTAGTACATGTATCCTGGGAAGATGCACAAGCCTATGCGCAATGGGCTGGAAAAAGACTTCCTACAGAAGCTGAATGGGAATGGGCAGCAATGGGAGGCTTGGAAAATACCAAATACCCCTGGGGCAATGAATCGGTCGAAAAGGCGTATGACAAGGCTAATTTTTGGCAAGGATTCTTTCCTTTCGAAAATTTGGAGAAAGATGGTTTTTTAGGAATGGCTCCTGTTAAATCATTTTCACCTAATGGATATGGCTTGTATGATATGGCTGGAAATGTGTGGGAATGGTGCAGTGATAAATACAGGGTTGATGCATATCATCTCGACAAACAAAATGGAATTGTCGAAAATCCTACAGGACCAAAAGACTCATTCGACCCAGCAGAACCCATGGTTGAAAAATATTCCATGAGGGGAGGCTCCTTTTTATGCAATGACAGCTATTGTAGTGGTTATCGTGTTTCTAGAAGAATGAAATCTAGTAAAGACTCGGGATTTAACCATACAGGATTTCGATGTGTACAGAATATCTCAACTCTGTAATTTTGATTGATATGCCCAATTCACTTATTTATAGTTAGCATTGGTTTTAGCATATGCTGGTATTTTAACGTGACTATCCTTTGATATTATCAGAACATTTTATGATTAAGAATGTTTAAAGAAAGGGTCTTATAGTAAGATAACAATCCACAGCAGATTTTATTTATCAGGGGTCAGGAGTTTTTTTAACAAAGTTTGACCGATCTACCCCCCTCCATAGCTGATAAGTCACACTTGCTAACAATTGATTTTTGCTTATTTGTTTATGATCAAATCAATATCCTTTCCTAAGGGAAGCTATGTCACAATATGCGCATTGGTATTCCTATTATCGAGCTGTTCGATGAAAAGTGTTTCAGAGCAAGACCCTGACCCTACAACAAAGCACCCAAATATTATTTTATTTTATGTGGACGATTTGGGCTATGCTGATTTGAGTAGTTATGGTGCCAAAGGTGTCAGTACGCCCAATGTAGATGCACTGGTCGCAGGCGGCTTAAAATTCACCGATGCGCACAGTGCTGCTGCTACTTGTACGCCATCCAGGTATTCCTTACTCACTGGAGACTATGCCTTTAGAAATAATGCTGAGATATTACCAGGAGATGCTCCATTGCTTATTGATACGTCTAAAATGACGCTACCAAAGATGTTAGGAAAAGCCGGGTACAATACCGCAGTGGTAGGTAAATGGCATTTAGGATTAGGCAATGGCAATGTTGATTGGAATACCGAGGTTTCTCCAGGCCCCTTAGAATTGGGGTTTGATTATAGCTTTCTCTTACCTGCTACTGGTGATCGAGTGCCTACAGTGTATCTTGAAAACCACCATGTCGTCAACCTTCAAAAGGATGATCTTTTGAAGGTTTCGTACATTACTGATTTAGGACAAGAGAGAGCCACTAAAGAAAATGCTAGATACCTTTCTGACAAACAACATAGCGAAACTATCGTGAATGGCGTAGGAAGAATAGGAGCAATGATCGGTGGAGAAAGTGCACATTGGATCGATGAAGACTTTCCTATGATATTCACAGAGAAAGCAACTTCTTACATAGAGCGTAATCAAGATTCACCATTCTTTTTGTACTTCTCATTTCATGACATTCATGTCCCCCGTTTACCAAATGATCAGTTCAAAGGTAAAAGTGAAATGGGACCAAGAGGCGATGCCATTGTTCAAATGGATTGGGTGACTGGTCAGATAATTAATAAGCTCAAAGAGCTTGGTTTGGAAGACAATACGCTCATCATTTTCACCAGTGACAATGGCCCTGTCTTAAATGATGGTTATGAAGATTCAGCGGTTGAAATGCTTGGGAATCACGATCCTTCTGGGTCGTTTAGAGGGGGAAAGTACAGCGCCTTTGAAGCTGGAACACGTGTGCCAACCATTTTATATTGGCCAAATGAGATTAAGCCTGGGTTAAGTGACGCTTTGGTTTCTCAAGTAGATTTACTTGTATCTCTTTCGACACTGGTAGGCGTAGATTTGGATGACAATACTTTTGATAGCAAAGACCTTTTGGATGCTTTTCTGGGAAGATCAGAGAAAGGCCGAGAGTTCATGGTCGAAGAATCATTTACACTTGCACTAAGAAAGGGTAATTGGAAGTACATCAAGCCAGTACCTAAAGAAAAAGAATACCCTGCATGGTTAGCCAATAAGCATATTGAAACAGGATTTGTTTACGAACCTCAACTTTACAACCTGGAAATGGATGTAAGTGAGCGTGTAAATGTGGCCAACGATTATCCTGAATTAGTAAAGGAAATGGATGTTGAGTTAGCATCAATCATAAGAGGAAAAGAGATGGAAGATAATATCGCAACAACCGAAACTCCAATTGCCACAGGACATTAGGAAAATCGCTTTTAGAAGTATTGCACTATTTCCAAAAAAAAAAAGTAAGTCTTCGTAGCTAAAGTGCCTGCCCGACAACTGCGTATCGCTGAAGCTTTACCACGTTCGCTATTGAGCTTTAGCGGCTGCGAAGTGGAGGTACAAGGCAGGGAGAAATCTAATTCAATTATGACCGAAAATTACTGTTGTCCGAGAAAAAACGTGAAATGTATATTTCTGTGATAAAATATCTTTGTGACTCCCTCAAGGGGATATTTCCGATTCTCCCCTTGAGGGGAGACTCAGAGGGGTGTTTTTCATTGTGAAGTGAAAACGTAAAATCTAACTGTAATCGATCATTTTTGTTCTTTTTAAAATTTAGCCGGATGCCAGTAATTTACTATCGCCTATCTGATAGTATATCAAAACAATAATCAAGCCTTATTGTTTAATTATTATCTTTCGTTGAACTACAGACAGCTGCAGTGTTCCTTTATAACAAAATAATGAAGAGGTTGAAACCTGAAACCAACTTTAATAAAAACCACACACAGGGTTTAAGGACTATCGTTGTCCTTTCTTTCTTGATAATTTGCTATCCATTATTTAGCCAAATAAAGAAAACGCCTACTGCCGAGGAGGTGTCCGCTGAATATTTTATAGAATACATAGACATCTCATCTGGGCTATCCAATAATTACGTTTCAAAAATAGAGAAAGATGAATTTGGGATGATATGGATAGCCTGTGAAGGTGGTGTTAACAGATATGATGGAGATAATTTTAAAATTTTAAGGCCAAACAAGCGATACGCTGGTAATCTTTTGAATGAAAATATTGAAACTATTTTTGTCGACAGCAAGGAATTTATCTGGGTGGGAACAAAGAGCGGAGGCGTGTCACGCTACAATCAGGCGGAAGATCAGTTTGTTAATTTTAATGATGTTATCAGACAAAACAGGGATATTCCGACTATTAGAATAACAGACATTGCTGAAGATAATCAGGGAAATATATGGATAGCCACCTGGAAACTGGGCGTTTACAAACTTTCCGCAAACGATTATGAATTAGCAGGTTCATTTCTAAATGGAAGGATCATTCAAGACATAGAAGTGGATGATTTTGGCAATGTTTGGGCAACTTCCAATAACATGCTACATAAGTATGATCCATCTGAAAGCCGAATGATCAATTTGGACGTTCCGATAGGAACTGGCACAGCCCTTCGATATGATAAGATCAGTAAAAAATTACTGGTAGGATCATATGAAGGACTCTTTACTTTTGATATTTCGGACTATAGCCTGGAAGAACTTGAGCAGAGTGTGACCTTAAATTTCCAAGGCATAAATGCAATTGACATTGACCACAAGGGAAGGATTTGGATTGGGTCTTGGTCTCAAGGATTGTATTTAAGCACTCCTGATAGGAATGAATTTAAAAAATATTCCTTAATTCCTTATGGTCAGGATAATACCAATTATGAAATTGTACTAGATATCCTCATTGATGAAAATGATCAAGTTTGGATTGGCACCGGATATGGTGGCGTCATAAGGCTGAGTCCAAGAAAATCCATTACATATCTTGCAAATTCGTTCACTAATAACGTTAATTTACCAGATAATAACATTCAAGCGATAATCAAAGATTCTAAAGGAGCGTTATGGTGCGGAACTTGGAGTGGAGGAGTTGGGTATTCCAGTGATGGAAGACACTTTAAGCACTTACCAGGTACGGGTAATTATAAAACATCTGCCTTTCTACAAGTGGGTGATACCATGTTGATCGGGACTTCTAGTGGTTTACTATTCTATGATTTGAATAACCTTGAGAAAGGCCCTTTTCGTAGATCTTTTAAAAAAAGGAAAATAAGAGATATTTTTTTAGACAGTTCGAATAGGTTGTGGGTAGGTACTCAACAAGAGGGATTGATGTTGTTCGATTACTCTATAGATAAAAGGCTTCGGCATGCAGTAAGATTTCTATCGGATGCCTCTAAAGCTCATTCATTGAAAAGTGATCGTATTAGTAAAGTGGCAGAAGACAAACTTGGTAACTTATGGGTAGGTACGTATAACGGACTGTATCTATTCAACCACGATGATTCCACTTTTACAAGAAAAGATAATTTAATACCTGATAAATTCCCCAGTGTCATTGTGCTTTCACTTCTTCCTGTTGATACCAATGAATTATGGATAGGAATGCCGGGAGGATTATTAAAAACATCTTTTGAAGATGACAAGCTAACTGTATTGAAAACTTTCAGTATTGATCAAGGCTTGAAGAATGATTATATCACCGGAGTCACACGAGACAGTAAAGAAAACATATGGCTAAGCAATACTTCTGGAATTGCCACCATAAGAAAAGAGAGTGATGCGGTGATTAATATACCGAGCAACAATGAGTATTCCTATGCGATGAATATCAATGCATATTTCAATGATAATGATCACATATACTTTGGTAGTTCCAATGGACTCTTCTTTTTTGACCCACTTCAAATTGACCCACTCGAATCAGCTCCGAGCTTGATCTTCAATAAACTTAAAATAGATAATAAGGAGGTAAATGTGGAGGATCAAATCAATGGAAGAGTAATTTTGGAGCAGGCGATGCCATTCACTGATGAGCTAATAATAACTCATAAAGAATCCATTATTTCAATGGGATTTGTACCTGTCAATTTTCAAGATCGGGTTAATCTTAGCTACTATTATCGCGTACTGGGCCTTCAAAACAATTGGATCGCTAATGGAACTACTTCAGAAATTAATTTCATTGGTCTGGATGCTGGAGATTACACATTGGAAGTGAAAAGCACCAGAGATAGGGTTCATTTCAGCGACATAAGTAGTCTCAAGATCACCGTATCACCGCCTCCATGGCTATCTCCGTGGGCCTATGCTATCTACCTCGTTTTAGCCGTGATTATCATGATCCTCATTAATCAGTTTTTTATTAATCGTACCAAGCTGCGGGCAAAATTGACTATTGCCAAGCTAACAACAGAAAAAGAGCACGAACTGAACGAAGCTAAATTGAGATTTTTTACAAATATTTCGCATGAATTGAGGACACCGCTTACCTTGATCCTAAGTCCTATCACTGAGATTTTGAGCAATCCAAAGCTTAAGCCTGGATTGAAAGAACGATTGAACTATGTTGAAAAAAATGCCCAA
>Ga0209634_1002601_pt1 | contig 12549 bp, 10 predicted proteins | sample LinPmetageLP40_FD_184043 | JGI IMG/M metagenome (GOLD analysis project Ga0209634, IMG submission 184043) | Marine viral communities from the Pacific Ocean - LP-40 (SPAdes) (version 2) | ecosystem: Environmental > Aquatic > Marine > Oceanic | place: Pacific Ocean | collected 2010-08-26 | reverse complement strand
ACTCGGCTTCCATGACCTTGCCGCCGGTCTTGGTTTCGACATCCGCCACGACAGCTGCGACTTCAGGGTTGGCTGTCAGAAACTGCTGAAGTTCCTCAGCCGATTTTGCGTCGGAGTTTTCGGCGGCATATGCCATCGACCCTGCAAAGACCGAGAGGCCGACAAGACCGGAGGTGGCAGCGAGTGCGAGTTTGTTGCGTTTCATGTTCGTCTCCTTGGTGCTGGGCGGGACCATCCCGTCCGATGAGACAGATCTATGGAGCGACATTCTCGTTCGACTGACCGTTGCATTACATCTTTGTTAGGTTCGCTCGGACTGCCAGACGTCCATTCGTCATGCACGGGAACTGGGGGGCGAACTGATCGAATGCTGGCTCTGGCGGGTTTGACGGATAAATCCGGCATGCCTTGCTGACACACTCATGAGGTCATCGGTCGGCATTTACGGGCGGTCGAGCGACGATCCGCATTCTGCCCAAGATGAAAATAGGGACAATGTGATGCTGATGTGAGGGGCGGGCAGCGAAGTCGGGAAATGCCGGGCCATCAAGATATTGGCAACTACCGGCTCTGTACAACTCAGCAACATCAAAGTCCGTTGGTTGATCGAGTTTGCTGCCTTGGGTTTATGATAAAAACGGGCAACGGCTGGTAACCCCATGCCGTTGCCTTGTCGTCAGACTGGTTCTCAGGCGGATGCAGGCTGACCCTCGAAAGTTTCGTCCTGCACTGTTTCAGCGCGTTTTTCAGCCTCCGCTATGATCCGTGGTCCCGCCAATCGCAGCGCCAGTGCAAAGGCGCCACCCAGGACGATTGCAAAGCCAACGGCCATGATACCGAAGCCGAATCCGGCGAATAAGATCACGGCCACGAGCGCGCTTGCCAGCAATGATTTGATGCGTTCCATGTGTCAGGTCTCCTTGTTCCTTGTGAAAGGAATATGGGTCGCATCACGGACCGCGTCCTGTCGGTGGCATTACAACGATGTAATGCTTCGACGCTTCCAACTTCGAAACGCCCACACGCTGTCTCAGGCGAACGAAAATCTCATGAGGGCGCCTGTTCCGGTACCACACGCGGTGCCTTGGGCAGGCCACCCTTGTCCGGTTCCGGCATCAACGCCCCAAGCGAGAAATAGATCTTCATAAGATCGTCGACATTCATGCCCGGTACGGCGCTGACGGCGGCTTCGGCCACAAAAACAAGTCCACCGGACATCGGGATCGGCGATGTTGGTAAATAGACAAGCTTCCGTCTTTTGCCACTGACCTCATAGGTCTGCGGCGACGTCAGCAGTGCGAGCACCTCTGCGCCTTCCTCATTGCCAAAACGGCACATGACAACTGACATCCCCTGAAATTCATCCTGATTGTCAGTGTTCATCAATCGCACGACCTGGCTCACCGGCTTGTAGATGGTGCGCACCAGCGGAACGCGCGAAAACAAGGTATCGATCCAGATCGCCAACTGCCGTTTCGCTTGAGACTTCACCAAGACACCAAGTGCCCAGACACCGATCAGGGCGCTGGCCAGGCCAAGCCAGAAAGCGACTGTTTCATGACCAGGGCCGATCACCGTTGACCCGCCAGAGGTCAGCAGATCGCCCAAGAGGGTACCGGGACCCAAAGCACCGCGGAGTTTCCCGACAAGCCATTCTATGATCAGAAGCGTCAGGATGATCGGCAACAGCACGAACAACCCGGTCAGGAACGCACTCGCTATCCCCTTTTCCCAGAAATACCGTAAAGGATTCACTGTTTCGTCCTTCTTGTTGTACATTCGTACTACATAAGTTGGCAGGACTTCGGCTGGTGATTTGCGGCCGATAAATTCATAATTGGCTGTGGCGCACAAAACAGCCCGAACTTTCAAGGAGACCGGATGATCGACAAGTTTCAGGATCATACGTCAAATGAGCGGACCTATCTATCATGGATACAGACTGCGATCGCGATTGCCGGTTTCGGAATAGTCATTGAGCGCCTGCCCGGTACGCCCAATGGTATATGGACCGGCTTGGCATTGGTTATTTCGAGCGCAGCGCTTGTCGCACTCGCCTCTTTACGGTTTATCTTCATTCGCAGGCAAATCGAGCGGTCGGACCCGGGGCGATCCATGTTTGGCGCAATCGAAATTCTCTTTGCCTCGATGTTGGCCATGCTTCTACTCACGGTTTTCGTCTTTCTTCTCGGGCTTGCCCGCGGCGGCTGACTCCAGCCAAGATTTTACGATGACGTTCTGATAGGCGAAGGGGATTTCGATCCTTCGGCGTCGAAGCGCTTCTTGATGGCCTCGGTGATGTCGTATTTCACATCAAAAGCAACCGCAGGATCTGCACACCAGACCCGCAAGCTCAGATCTACACTGGATGTATTGAGCAGAAGAACCGGGCAGCCTACGATCTCCTCGACTTTCGCATGTGCTTCTGCCAGCTCCAAAGCGACCTCCCGCGCTCTGTCGATATCCGCGTCATAGCTGATCGAAAACGGCACGATCGCCATCACGCGCGGATGGACGGCCGTCAGGTTGACCATGACCGTGTTAGATATCACCGAGTTCGAGATGATCACGCGCCTGTTATCGAAAGTCTGTATCACCGTATAACCCAGCGACACATCCTCGACGATCCCGGTCTCCAACCCCGTTGGCGCATTGATCTGGATACGGTCACCCAGACGAAACGGCCTGTAGAAGATCAGGCTGATGCCAGCCACGAAATTGGCGAGCGTTGATTGTGCAGCAAGACCGATAACGATCGAGGCCACGGACACACTGGCCAAAAGCGCCGTGCGCAAACGCATTGAAGCTGGCAAGGGGCACATCCGCAGCAAAAACCCGCCGAAGATTACAAATCTGTATAGCCGCCGCGAAGACAGCTTAATCTGCCGAGCCGACATGTGCTTCACAACGCATGAATACGGAGTTTCTCTCATGACACATCTACACTCTCCCAAACGGCGTACGAAGCTGACCGGAGCACTCCTTGCGGCGACCGTTGCATCTACCGGTTTCGTCTCGCTGGCGCCTTCCGCCGCACTTGCGGTTCCTGCAGGCGGCTATGCCGACCTGATCGAACAATTCAGCCCGGCCGTTGTTCTGGTCGAGGTCACCCAGAAGGCTACTCCTGTCGGCGCTGGCGGCGGGATGCCCAGCGAGGAGTTCTTAAGGGAATTCCAGCGGCGGTTCGGTAACAACATGCCGCAAATGCCGAACGTGCCTGACCGACAAGGTCTTGGGTCCGGCTTCATCATCTCGTCCGATGGACTGATCGTCACCAACAACCATGTGATCGCCGGGGCAACGACTGTCACGGTCAAGTTCGCCGACGGATCAGAATACGAAGCCACAGTGGTCGGCACCGACCCGCTGACCGATATCGCATTGCTGGATATCGAAGGGTCGGACCTGCCGACCGTTACCTTTGGCTCATCCGAGACGATGCGCGTGGGCGACGAGGTCATCGCGATGGGTAATCCCTTTGGTCTCGGAGGCACGGTCACGACCGGTATCGTTTCGGCCAAAGACCGTAACATCAACGCGGGACCGTTCGACGAATTCATCCAGACCGACGCGGCCATCAACAAAGGCAACTCCGGCGGGCCACTCTTCAATGACAAGGGCGAAGTGATTGGCGTCAACACCGCGATCTTCTCGCCGGATGGTGCAAGCGCCGGTATCGGCTTTGCCGTACCGTCTGACCTTGTCGCAAAGGTGGTTGCAGATCTTCAGGACGATGGTCAGATCGATCGGGGTTGGCTGGGCGTCCAGATCAAGCCGGTGAGCGATGAAGTCGCATCGATCCTCGGCCTTCAGGAGGGCCAGGGCACGCAGATCGAGAAAGTCGTGGACGGTGCACCGGCGCAAAAGGCCGGCCTGCAACCCGGTGACATCATTCTCAACTTTGATGGCACACAGATCGACGAAGCCCGCGACCTGACCCGCGCCGTTGCCGGCACTGCCCCCGATACTGTCTCTAAGGTCCAGGTTCTGCGGAAAGGGGAACGCATGACGCTGGATGTCACTCTGGCAAATCGCGCGACAGCACAGGACGCCTGATAAAAGCTTCGCTGCGGCTCGAACCCGTCGGGACGCAGCGGAGGTCGTCACTCACGGCCGACGACCCGCCCTGGTGCCATTTGCGCCGGGGCGGGTTACATTTTGATAAAAGGCGCCATTTGATAAAAGGCGCCAACTGAGGGGCCAACGTGACGATTTCCGATACTTCGCCATCTTCCGGCATTTGGGCACGGGTCAAGCCTGTCGCCCCCTATCTCCTGACCGCCGGATTGTTCGCACTCGGCGCATACGCCCTCTACCAGTTGTTAAAACCGGTGAATTTCAGGGACGTCATGGATCAGGTCCGCAGCACGCCATGGCATGTCATCGCCTTGTCTCTGCTGGCAATGTTCGCGGGTTACGCCGCCCTGATTGGATATGACTGGTCCGCCCTGCGGTATCTCGGCAAGAAGCTTCCGTTTCCTGTCATCATGACGGGCGGATTTCTGGGCTATGCTCTCGGCAATACCGTCGGGGCAGGTCCGGTCACCGGCGGCGCGGTGCGCTATCGCATCTATTCATCCCTGGGACTAACCGCTTACGACATCGCGGCGATTGCGGTTTTCGGGTCACTGGCGTTTGGGCTTGGGGCTACAATTGTCGGGTTCGGCGCACTCGCCTATCACCCATATGCCTTGCAATCGCTGACTTCTATTAGCCCGGCTATCCTTCGATGGACCGGGATCGTGGCATTGGTTGCATCTCTGGGGATCCCGGCCATCATGGCGCTGCGGAAATCCGAAATCACCCTGCGCGGCCGTAGATTCCGTATGCCATCTCTGGGTTTGCTTAGTGGTCAGTTGCTGTTTACCGCCATCGACATCCTCATGGCGGCGACTGTTCTCTATCTCCTGCTGCCGCCCAACGACATGGAGTTTGCCACGTTTCTGGCGGTCTTCGCCGCTGCGATTTTCGCAGGCGTCGCCAGCCATGTGCCCGGCGGGGTCGGTGTTTTCGAGACCATCATACTCACGGCCCTGCCCGCTTCGGTCCCTGTCGATCAGGCCGCTGGGGGTTTGTTGCTCTACCGTCTGATCTATTATCTTGTGCCTTTCGCGATGGCCCTTGCTCTTTTGGCCCTCAGCGAGTTGCGCATGGCCAGCACCAAGGTCCAGTCACCCCGAATGCAGGCTCTAGCGCCGATCTTTGGTGCCGTCAGCTCGATCGTGCCGCTGGCCATGTCGGCGATGATATTCGCGTCCGGCGTCTTCATGCTTCTTTCGGCTGTTATTCCGGCGTCCAGCGAAGTCGCCGAAGAAATGGAACTGCTCCTACCCCTGGGCCTGGTGGAAGGCGGCGCCCTGTTATCCAGCGCCATCGGGGCAGCGCTGTTGGTTATTGCGCATGGCCTGCTGCGACGTGTGGAGGGCGCGTGGTGGGTTGCAGTGGGCGCGTTGGCGGCCGAGATCGTGGCATCGCTGGCGCATGGGCTCGATTATGAGCGGGCGAGCATCCTTTTGCTGATGATCCTCATTCTGCTGCCCTGCAAGCGCGAGTTTTACCGAAGCGCGCGATTGACGCGTAACCCCCCTGTCACTGCGCTGGGTCCTGCTGTTGGTATCGATCATCATCGCTGGTACCAGCGTCTATTTCTTTGCATACAAGGCCACTCCATACAGCAATGAATTGTGGTGGCAATTCGCGGCGGATCAATCCGCGCCGCGCGCAACCCGCGCCGGCCTGGTCGGGGCGCTTCTGATCGGATTGTTCGCACTCGTGACCGCCCTGCGCCCACCAAGGGTCATAGCCGAGCTCGCCACTCCAGAAGAAATCGAACAGGCTCGTTCAGTCATTGCGACACAGGCCAATCCGGATGCGAATTTCGCTCTGACCGGAGACAAGTCGCTGCTGTTTTCCGACAGCGGGCGGTCATTTCTGATGTATCGCGTTCAAGCACGTTCATGGATCGCGCTTGGCGATCCTGTCGGTGATCCGGACGAAGCTGCCCAACTGGCGTGGGAATTTTTCGACGCGGCCAATGCGGCCAATGCGCGGCCCGTATTCTAAGAGGTCGCGACGGACAATCTGGCCCTCTGGGCCGAGATGGGTCTTGCCATGCACAAGATGGGCGAAGAGGCCGTAGTGCCATTGGCCGACTTCTCGCTCGAAGGCAGTCACCGCAAGAAACTGCGCACGGCCTACAATCGCGCGGGCCGGGATGGGCTTAGCTTCGAAATGCTGAGCGCACCGGTCGATGACACGACAATCGATGTGCTGCGCAACATCTCGGATCAATGGCTAACGGACAAGCGCACCTCGGAAAAGCAGTTCTCCGTCGGCCGGTTCGATCCTGACTATCTGCGTCGGTTTCCCATTGCCATCGTGCGGCACGATACGCGCATCGTCGCCTTTGCCAATGTCCTGACGACCGAAGGGAAAGACACCGCAACGATAGATCTCATGCGACACGTCGACGATGCACCGTCCGGATTGATGGATTATCTGTTTACCGAGTTGATGCTTCACCTGAAAGCCGAAGGGTTCCGTGCATTCAGCCTTGGCATGGCACCGCTCGCCGGACTTGAAACCCGGCGCGGCAGTCGGTGGACGATGAAACTTGGCGCACTTGTCTATCGCCACGGCGGGCATTTCTACAATTTCGATGGTTTGCGGAACTTCAAGGAGAAGTTTGATCCCGAGTGGAAACCCCGCTTTCTGGTTGCTCCGCCCCGCGCGAACATCCTGCTAATCCCGACGGACGCGGCGGCGCTGATTGCCGGCGGCATGCGCAAAGTCGTCGCGCCGGGGTGATGTGTTACGTCAACGCCCGAAAACCGGACGGGTTCATCTGGGAAATCGCGCGAAGCGCTTCAGAGATCTGAAGCGAGGGTGCCGGAGCCGCACGGCCTCGGCACCCGCTTCGTGTTCTTGACCCAAAGCGGATCTGTTATGTGTCCAGCGACGTGAACAGATCCGGGTTTTCGTCTCCTTCGACAATCAGATAGCCCGCGAGGCCCTTTTCCGCCCGCGACAGCGCATGATCGACCAGCACGAAACGTCCGGGAACATCGCATTTGAATTCCGCCACGGCGGAGCCGCCGGCCGGAACAGTGACGGTCTGGATATCCCTCAGCGGCGGCGTCTCCAGCGATCCATGCACATAGACCCGGTCGAAGATTTCGCCGATGACGTGGAACGACGACGTGAAATTGGGCCCGCCGACACCGAAGAAGATGCGCACGGTCTCGCCGACCTTGGCCTTGAGCGGATAGTGATCGGTCAACGCGCCGGTATGGCCGTTGAAGATGAAAAATTCGGGACGCTCGTCGACGAGCTTGTCGTAGCTTTCGGTCAGCAGACCCGGGGTTCCTATGCGTTCCTCGGTGTAAAGCTCGCCTTGCATGACATAGTATTCCCGATCGACCGGGGGCAGCCCGCCTTCCGGCTCGACCAGGATCAGGCCGTACATGCCGTTCGAGATGTGCTGCGCCACCGGCGATACCGCGCAGTGATAAACATAAAGCCCGGCATTGAGCGCCTTGAACTTGAAACTGTAGCTCTCCCCCGGCCCCGGCGAGCCGAGCGCTGCGCCGCCGCCGGGTCCGGTCACGGCGTGCAGGTCGATGTTATGGGCAAACCAGCTGTCCTCGTTGTTCTTGAGATAGACCTCCACGGTATCGCCGACCCGGACGCGCGCAAACGGACCGGGAACCTTGCCGTTGAAGGTCCAGAACCGATAGCTGGTATCGCCGTCAAGATGCGCCTCAAGCTCGATTGTCTCGTATTCCAGCCGGACGGTCGCAGGTTCGGTGCGCGTGATCGGCGGCGGCACGTTGGCCGGGTTTTCGCTGATGTCCGCCATGGTTGGGTGGGTGGGGTTGGAAGTATATAGCCGGTTGCCGAGCATACCTGGGGTCAGCCCATGTCCGGCAGCTTGGGCCTGTCCGGCCTGGGCGGTCTGCGCGACGACAGGCGAATATGCCAGAATGCTCCCAGCGGCCAGACCGGCCGAGCCGACGAGAAGACTTCGGCGGTCGACGCGCAAAGCCCCGTCGGCCCCTGGTGCGGTGTGGTTTTTCCGGCTGGCGTTTGCCTTATTGTTTGGCGTTGGCATTGCTGTTTCTCCTTCAAGATTGTCATCCGGTATCGAAACGGTCCATGGCGGGACGTCTTCTTGAAAAAGCTATGGCGCTCGCGATTTAGCCTCACCCGTCGTGATGACGTTCTCGGTCGGCTTTCATTACGGTGAAGGCATGTGTCGCGGTGGTGCGGCCGGAGCTTATTCTCATCCTCTTGCAAATTTTCGAGAATTTCTGGACGCGCTGCGACTACATCATCATCGATGCGTTGCCCTGTCATGGCGGAGCCGGGCGCGTGGGTGATCGGGCAGCTGACCGACCGCAATCCCAACTCAGAATAGGAACAGCAACAAGTGCGCGCCTTTACGGAAACATCTGAATGCAGCACCGCAATACGTTCCCATCACGACAGAATAATTCTTGCTACACCACCAAACCTCAACCGAATTGATCCAAGTCAAGAAGTGAAGAAGCGCGCGACATTAGGAGTTGATAAACAAAACCTTGGGTCTCTCCTGTGCCTGCCACCGCCGCCATCAGTTCGACACGTTCAGAAACAGTCACCTTGTCTGCACCGACCATGCGGTGCGGCGGCTGCGTTGCCACGATTGAGCGCGCCCTTGCGGCGCTTCCGGATGTGGAGAGCGTGCGCGCCAATCTGACACTGCGACGGATCGTTGTGACGCCTGTGCCGAAATCACCCGGTCTCGTGGGGATTTTTGCCGAACTGGAAAGGATCGGCCATCCGGCGATACCGATCGACGCAGCCGATTTGTCCGTGGAAGCGGGTGATCGGACCGGCCAGGCGCTGCTGCGTGCCGTCGCCGTGGCGGGGTTCGGTGCGATGAACGTCATGTTGATGTCTGTGGCAGTCTGGTCCGGTGCGACAGGCACAACGCGGGAGACATTCCATCTGATTTCCGCCCTGATCGCCGTTCCGATCGTGGCCTATGCGGGGCGCTTCTTCTTTGTCTCGGCCTGGACCGCGCTGCGCCGCGGGGGCGTGAACATGGATGTTCCCATTGCACTGGCCATCGCGCTGGCAACGGGGCTGAGCCTTTACGAGACGGTCCGGGGTGGCGAACAGGTGTTCTTCGACGCCGCCGTGACGCTGACATTCTTCCTCCTGATCGGTCGTTGGCTCGACCACAGGATGCGGGACAGGGCGCGCAGCGCGATGACGGGGCTCGCACGCCTCGCGGTGCGCGAAGCGGTGGAGATCACCCCCTCGGGCGGGCAGCGCACGATTGCGGTCGATGCAGTCGTTCCGGGCACGGTCCTGAGGATCGCGGCAGGCGAGCGTATTCCAGTCGATGTCCGCATCGTCTCTGGTGCTACCGATCTCGACCGGGCCCTGGTGACTGGCGAGTCCAGCCCCGTATCCGTGCGCACCGGCTGCGAGATCGAGGCCGGGGCATTGAACCTGACCGGTCCGATCGATGCGGTGGTCCTGCGCCCTGTCAGCGAAAGCTTTCTTGCGCAGATGATGGGAATGCTGGCCACGGCGGAGGAAGGTCGCGGACAGTATGTCCGGATCGCCGACCGCGCGGCGCGGCTGTATGCGCCGTTGATTCACCTGTTGGCGCTGGCGACATTCATCGGCTGGATGGCCGTCACCGGCGATTGGCAACAGGCCGCTTTCATCGCGATCAGCGTTCTTATCGTGACCTGTCCCTGCGCGCTGGCCCTTGCCGTGCCGGTCGCCCACGTGGTCGCCGCCGGACGATTGATGGCCGAGGGCATCCTGATGAAGGATGGCTCGGCGCTGGAGCGGCTGGCGAACATCGACCTCGTGGCGTGGGACAAGACTGGGACGCTAACGACCGGAGAACCGGCGATCAGGGTACTGCCGAAGCTTGATGCCGCATCGCAAGTTGCAGTTGCGTCTCTGGCCGCGCGATCGGCGCATCCTGCGGCACGCGCGATCGCGTCGCGACTTGCCGTGCCCGGCACAGCGCCCGTGGATGTCGCGGAACGCCCCGGTTTCGGCGTCGAAGGTGTGATCGACGGGCGACGGGCGCGGCTGGGCCGGGAATCCTGGGTCGGCGAAATTGCGGCCGATGTGATGACAGGTGACGGGCCTGCCTTTGCCTTCGAAGGCGGCGAGATGCTGCGGTTTCCGCTGGATGAAAAACTGCGCGATGGTGCAGTGGATTCAGTGTCGGACCTTGCCCTGATGAACCTGCCTGGGGAAATCCTGTCCGGCGATGCGGCCCCGGCCGTGGCGCAGGTTCAGGGCCTTCTGGGTCTTCGCGGTGCACAGTCGGCAATGAGTCCCGCTGACAAGATTGCGTGGCTTGACGACCTGCGCGCGCAGGGCATCCGGGTGCTGATGGTGGGCGACGGTCTGAACGATACGGCGGCGCTGGCCACCGCGCATGTGTCGATGTCACCGGCATCGGCATCCGAGGCGGGCCGCGCTGCCGCCGACCTGGTGTTCCTGCGCGATGATCTGCGTGCCGTACCGCAGGCCGTCGGCATTGCCCGCCGCACGGGCCGCATCGTGCGGCAGAATTTCGGCCTGGCGATCCTCTACAACTGCATTGCCGTGCCGCTTGCGGTCGCGGGTCTCGTCACGCCGCTGATCGCGGCCATCGCCATGTCGGCGTCGTCCATTGCGGTGGTAGCGAATTCGCTGCGCCTGAACCGACGTTCGGTCGCAAACGCTGTGCCGGATGCAATGTTTCGCGAAGTTCCGGCATGACGATCCTCCACCTTCTGATCCCGATCACACTGCTGATGGGTGCCATCGGCCTCGGTGCCTTCTTCTGGAGCCTGCGTAACAGTCAATACGACGATCTCGCAGGCGACGCCGAGCGCATCCTGCATGACGATGGCGACACCCCGCTTCCCCCGAAAAAGGAGACCGCAAGATGATGAACCGCTTGACCACGGGTGAGCGACAGGCTGCGATGGTCCTGTCGGGCATGGTCGCTCTGGCAGGTTTCGCCATGGCCATTGTCGGCCGGGGCGATCCGATGGGAGTGCATGGCTGGATCACGTTGATCTTTGCCGGGGTGCTGTTCTTCCTCGTGGGCAACGTACTCTATGGTCCCGAGCCGACTGAAGACCGCTCGGCAAGCTACTACGATGATCCCACCAAGGTCGGAATCCTTCTGGCATTGTTCTGGGCGGTCGTGGGCATGGGCATGGGCGTCTGGGTCGCGGCGCAACTGGCCTGGCCAGAGCTGCGCTTCGATGCCGCCTGGTCGAGCTTCGGGCGCATCCGGCCCGTCCATACATCGGGCGTGATCTTCGGCTTCGGCGGCAACGCCCTTATCGCCACCTCGTTTCACATCATGCAGCGTACCAGTCGCGCGCGATTGGCTGGCAATATCTCGCCCTGGTTCGTGCTGCTGGGTTTCAACCTGTTCTGCATCATCGCGGCGTCTGGCTATCTGATGGGCGTCACACAGTCCAAGGAATACGCCGAACCAGAATGGTATGCCGACATCTGGCTGGTGATCGTCTGGGTCGTTTATTTCGTGCTATATATCCGCACGCTGGCGCGGCGGAACGAGCCGCATATCTATGTCGCCAACTGGTATTACCTGGCCTTCATCCTGGTTGTCGCGGTGCTGCACATCGTCAACAACCTTGCAGTTCCGGCGTCCTTCGGCGCGGCAAAGAGCTATTCCGCCTTCTCCGGTGTACAGGATGCAATGACGCAATGGTGGTACGGCCATAACGCGGTGGCCTTTTTCCTGACCGCCGGTTTCCTCGGCATGCTCTACTACTTCCTGCCCAAGCGTGCCGAACGGCCAATCTATTCCTACCGCCTGTCGATCCTGTCTTTTTGGGGGATCGTGTTCTTCTATATCTGGGCGGGCTCGCACCATTTGCACTATACCGCGATTCCGCAATGGGTGCAGACGCTGGGAATGACCTTCTCGGTCATGCTGCTGGTGCCGTCCTGGGCCAGCGCTGGCAACGCGCTGATGACGCTGAATGGTGCATGGCACAAGGTGCGCGACGACGCCACGCTACGCTTCATGATGGTGGCGGCGGTGTTCTACGGCCTATCGACCTTCGAGGGATCATTCATGGCGATCCGCCCGGTCAACTCGTTGTCGCATTATACCGACTGGACGGTGGGACACGTGCATGCGGGGGCAATGGGCTGGGTCGCGCTGATCACCTTCGGGTCGATCTATGCAGTCGTGCCGGTGCTCTGGCGCAAGGAGACGATGTACAGCTGGAAGCTGGTCGAATGGCACTTCTGGCTCGCCCTGGCCGGAACCGTCATCTACGTCTTCGCGATGTGGAACAGTGGCATCACCCAGGGGCTGATGTGGCGCACCTATACCGAGAGCGGCTCGCTCGCCTATTCCTTCACCGATACACTTGTGGCGATGCATCCCTACTACATCGCACGCATGATCGGCGGAGCCCTGTTCTTCGCGGGTGCCGTGATCGGAGCGTTTAACGTCGTGATGACGATCCGGAGTGCCGGTCATCAGGCACCGCAACAGGG
>Ga0209634_1002600_pt1 | contig 12553 bp, 12 predicted proteins | sample LinPmetageLP40_FD_184043 | JGI IMG/M metagenome (GOLD analysis project Ga0209634, IMG submission 184043) | Marine viral communities from the Pacific Ocean - LP-40 (SPAdes) (version 2) | ecosystem: Environmental > Aquatic > Marine > Oceanic | place: Pacific Ocean | collected 2010-08-26 | reverse complement strand
ATGCAACATTACAAGATATGTTTATGGTAGCAGGAAAAGTAACAGATCATTATAAACCTTATGAATTTGTATTAGAAAAAGAAGAATTAAATCATGCTGATTTTGCTAAGAAATTTGGTAAAGGTACGATTGCTCAGTATTTAGAAAAGAATGATTTATTAGATGAGTGTATTAAATGGTTAGATAAAAAATATCATAAGCAAGGATTTTCTAATAAAAAATCAACAAAATCATTTGGTGATATGTTAGAACACCAGAAATATAAAACAAGCCAAGGTTTAGGTTATTGGGATGCTTCACCACATTTCTTTAATGAAAGCTTTTCAGCTCTTATTGGTAGAAATATGTTTAATGGTGTACATCCAACAGAAAACCGATATTTAAATATCAGAGAAATGCTACACTTAATGGGATTACCATTAGACTTTGGTATTAAAGATGCAAGACAAGTTAATCATATTGCACAAAACGTACCAGCAACAACTGCAATGGATATGGCTGTTGAGGTAAAGAAATTTTGTGAAGGTAATGCTAAGATGACAAATTATACCTTTATGAAACAAGATAATACAAATCAAAAAATCTTAGTGACCGAAGAGTTAGGTGCAGTACCTAAAAAGAAGTATAAAGTTAATAGTACTTTTTAAAACTATATTAAATTTTTACATATAATAATAAACAAATAATAAATTCAATGGAAGCAACTATTAAAAAAATTGACGGTTATGAATTAAGTACATTCGTCAAAAAACTTTTACCAATTGATAAATTCATTTTTATGAAAATTGGAAAGGAAGGAACCGTTTCATCTGTATACTTCCCAGAAAGGGATGCAGTGAAACTAGTATCAACACCAACATCTGATATCTTTGATACAGACATTACTAATCCAGTAAAAGTTAGCTTTTATAATGGTAGTAAAGTTATAGATGCGCTATCTCACTTTAACGGTGATGTACAAGGTAAAATTAAGTATTCAGAAATTGATGGAGAATTAATGGCAAGTGATTTTACATTACAAAACGAAGATCTTCAGATTAATTTAGCGTGTGCTGATCCATCTTTATCTTTCATGGAGATGAGTAAAGAAGAAACTGATCGTGCATTTGGAACTGAAGGCAGCATATTTCAATTTGATCTTCTTACAACTCATGTAGATAAAATGAAATCTTTATTTAACTTAGAAAGAGAAGAAGATACATTTACATTAGCAGTAAATGATAAGGGTATTGCAGTACAAGGTCTTTCTTATGATGCAACATTAGCTCATACATATGAAGGTGAAGGTGCTGAAGGGCAAAAGGTTGTAATTTACAAAAAATATATTAACCTTTTAGATAAAGAAAACTATAAAGTAATTGTTTGCAATAATAAGGTAGTATTTAAATCTTTAGATACAAATACACACCTAACGGTTGCAGTAGCAATTACTGATGAAGATTAAATCCTAACTTCATCTGAATAAAGGTAGTGAATAGGCCCGACTAGTGATGGTAACGAAACTACCTTTATTCTTTTATAAATAAAACAAAACAAAATTATGGCATACATAGAAAAAATAGGATTAAATCCAATACCAACGGTTGTAAGCGGTCGTAATTCGATTGAATTTATAGAATTTACTTGTAAATATGATAATGATAAGATTGTATATATTACTCCATATTATAATTCAGTAGTAGGAACGTACGATATTACAAGAACTCAATTATATTTTGAAAACAATACTATTTTAATAAATCAATCATATGCAATTTCAACAGGTGAATTAATATAATATGACAGAACTTACCGAATTACAACAAATTAATAAAGAAGCAAGTAAGTTTTATAACTATGAGCAAGCTGTTAAATTAATGCTTAACTCTATTTATGGTGCATTTGGTAATCCTTATTTTTATTTCTTTAATGTTGATATAGCAGAGACTATAACATTACAAGGTAAAGATGCAATTTTATATACTGAAGAATTACTTAATATGTATTTCAGTAAGTATTGGCATAAAGACATCGCTGCCCATAAAGAAATGGGAATTACAGTAACAGGTAGAATAGAAAATCCAGTAGGTATTTATATTGATACAGATTCAGTATATGTAAAGTTTGATGAAGTAATAGCAAAATCAGAAGGCTGGGAAGGTGATGAAAAGGAATTTATTTTAAAATTATATAAGGTTAGAGTAAATGGCTATTTAGAAAAGATTCTCCAAAAATATGCTGATGATAATAATGCGGAAAACTTTTTATCTTTTGAATTAGAAAGCATCGCAAAAAATGCAATATGGTTAGCTAAGAAAAAGTATATGCAAAATATTGTATGGAAGGATCCTGATATTCATTATGATGACTTATCTAAAATTAGTTCTAAAGGTTTTGAGATTATTCAATCGTCCACTCCAATATTTGCTAGAGAAAAATTAAAAGAATTATTAACTTACATATTCTCTGTTGATAAATTAGATATGAAACAGTTTGCTGCTCTACTTAAAGATATTAAAAGACAGTTTAAATTAGCTAATGTAGATCAAATTAGTTTTTCGAGGAAAGTAAATAATTATCAAAAATATATTGTTAATGATTATGAAGCTTTTGAATTTGGATCTAGGTGCCCAATAGGAGTAAGATCTGCAGGTTATCATAATTACTTATTAAATAATTCTTCATCTAAAGGTAAGTACCAACCATTAGGAAATGGTGAAAAATGTAAAATGTATTTCTCTAAAGATAAATCTTGTGATGTATTTGCATTTGCTCCTGGTGATTATCCTTATGAGTTTGCACCAGAAATTGATCATGACAGACAATTTGAAAAAACAATTCTAGATCCTATTAATAGAGTAGTAACTGCAATGGGATTCAAGGCATTTAATAGAAACTTAATCTATACAACTAGTCTTTTTTAAATGTTAAATAAATAATAAAATATTAAAAACTATGTCAACTAAAAAATTTAGAATACACGTATTAGGTTTACCTCATACAATAACAAATGAAGATTTTGTAGCCTGCGCATATACACAAAAGGCACTTAAATTTTGTAAAATGATGAAAGGGAGAGGTCATACTGTATTTCATTATGGCCATGAAGATTCAGATACATTAGCAGATGAAGATATTACAGTTATTACAAATGAGTTATGGACAGAAGTATATGGAACTCATGATTATAAAAGTAAATGGTTTACCTATGATTTAAATGATAAGGTATATCATACCTTTTTTAAAAATGCTATCGCCGAAATAGAAAAAAGAAAACAACCTGGTGATTTAATATTACCTTTTTGGGGAGCAGGTGTTAAACCAGTATGTGATGCACATAGTGACTTAAATATAATAGAACCAGGAATAGGATATGCAGGTGGGCATTGGGCTCCTTATAAAGTATTCGAATCTTATGGCATATATCATGCATACTGTGGTTTAAAAAATGTTGGACAATGCCACCAAAGTAATTATGATGTAGTAATACCTAATTATTTTGATTTAGATCAATTTGAATATACCGATAAAAAGGAAGATTATTTTCTATTCTTAGGAAGAGTATATTCTGGAAAAGGAATTCATATCGCAGAACAGGTATGTAAAGCTATTGGTGTTAAATTAAAAGTAGCCGGGCAGCTTGATCCATCATATGAAAATCATGTTTGGCCAGATAACGTTGAATTTGTTGGTTATGCTGGTGTAGAAGAAAGAAAAGAATTAATGAAAAATGCCAAAGGATCTTTTCTAGCATCTCAATACTTAGAACCATTCGGCGGTGTTCAGATTGAAAATTTATTGGCAGGGACTCCAACTATTACTTCTGATTGGGGAGCTTTCGCTGAAAATAATATTGAAGGTGTAACCGGTTATAGGTGTAGAACATTTGAAGATTATGTAAGAGCTGCAAGAAATATACAAAAGGGTAAAATAAAATCTAAAGATTGCAGAAAGCATGGCGAGAAATTTTCATTAGAAGCAGTGGCTCCTATGTACGAAGATTTTTTTAGAAAAGTTACTGATGTTTCTTCAGGTAGAGGGTGGTATGAAATATGGGATGAATCATTATATACAAAGGAATACTTAGAATCCTTTAAAAAATGATAAAGGTATTATATTTTGGAGATATTTCAGCAGGTGCAATGGGCATCATAAATAGAGATATTAAAAAAATAATAGACAGAGATTACTCAGATATTAATTTTGAATTAATGGATTGGGCAAATCCTGATATGTATTTTCGTTTATTTAATCAAAAAGAATGGAAGAACTGGGATCTTATAATCATAGACCCTTATTTAGCAAGCATATTAGATAATGGTTGGCTCTTTAAAGATCTACCAAAAAATGAACAACTAGAACTTAAAAATAAATTTATTCCAGTATATCATCATGAAGTTGATGTTCCAGCAGATCACTTTAATCACGGTTGGTATGAAGGTTGGTTTACTACACCAGTCTGTAGTATTAATCCTTATATTGTTAATCAAATAAAACAAAGAGGTGTAGAAAGCCAATTATTACCTATAGGTGTTAGTAAAGAAAAATTTAAACCGTTTAAGGAAGTTAAAGAAATTAAAAAAGTTGGTTTTGTTGGCGCTGGTACTAAAGAGGATTGGAAATCTATAAAAAGACCTAATCTTTTTAAAGATATATGCGAAGCAGCAAATGTTGAACCTATTATAATTTCAAACAGAGAACACGGTTGGAAAATGTATGAAGACATTGATGCAATAATATGCCCATCTACAGCAGAAGGTTTACCTACATACTTTGCTGAAGCAGTAGCATGTAAAATACCTTTTATTTCTACTGAAGTTGGTATTGTAAGATATTATGATAAAGTTAAAACTTTTAATACTATAAGTGAAGCAGTAAATATAATTAATTATTTTAATGAGTCAGATAAAAATATTAAAAAATATGTAAATGAATTGCATGCTCAAATGCTCCCTGAGAGATATTGGGAAAATATTTTAGCAAAGTATTGGGTACCTTACTTTAATAAAATGTATAAGTCTAAAATTGAAAAACCACAATGGCCAGTTCCACAAGAGTTAGACAGATGGTATAATGAGAAGGGAGATTACACTCATAATATAGATTGTGATCTAACAAAAGATTCTGTTGTATTTGATGTTGGTGGTTATGCTGGTGAGTGGGCTGAGCAGATTTATAACAAGTATAATTGCAACATCTATGTATTTGAACCAGTAAAAGAATTTTATGATAATATTGTTAAAAGATTTAATGGTAATGATAAAGTTAAAGTATTTCATATAGGACTAGGCAATAAAACTTATAATACTAATATAAATTTAACAGCAGACCTAGTTGGTACCTCTGTTCATAGAGAGACTGGTATTACTGGTAAGGTTGAATCTATTAAGATTGTAGATATAATTGAATTTATTAAAGAACATAAATTAGAATCTATAGATTTACTTAAATTAAATATTGAAGGCGAAGAGTTTCCTTTATTAGAACATTTAATAGAAAATAATAAATTAAATCTTTTTAAAAATTTAAAAATACAATTTCATAATTTTATGGAATCTGCACAAGAACGCAAGCATTATATTAGAACACAATTAAAAAAAGAATTTAATTTAGTATATGATTTCTTTTTTGTATGGGAAGGTTGGAAGATAAAAACTTAATATGATAAGCTGTAAATTAATGGGCGGTTTAGGTAACCTAATGTTTCAAATCGCAGGTATTGAATATCTAGGTAATAAGCATAATATTAAAACTGGTTACTGGAATATAGATCATCAGATTAATCTGATTAAAAATGGAAAGCAAGCTGGAAATACTCCAGTCAATGAGTACTTAGATATGTTTAAAAATTTTAAGTGGCCTTCTATCGCCGCCCCACCGGGTAATCGCGCATATTTAAACCTTCCTTTTCATTATGAAAATTTTGAAGTAATTGATAATATTACTTATTGTGGTATGTTTCAATCAGAAAAATATTTTCCTCATAGAGATTTTATTATTAATCTTTTTAAACCATCTAAAAAAGTTTTAAAAGAATTAAAAAAATATAAAGATATTTTAAAAGGTACTACCTGTGCTATTCATGTTAGGAGAGGAGATTATATAGCAAATAACGTAACACCAAATTTTCCACAAAGTGGATCATATTATCAAAACGCCATAAACATGATGGGTGAAGTAGATCGGTACTTAATCTTTAGTGATGATATGGAGTGGTGTAAGAAATCTTTTTTAATGAAAAATGTTACTTTTATAGAAAATGAAAAAGATTATATAGAAATATTTTTACAGTCTAAATGTACTCATAATATTATTTCAAATTCAACCTTTTCCTGGTGGGGTGCATATCTTAATCAAAATATAACTAGGAGAGTAATCGCACCTAAAAAATGGTTTAAAGACAATTTAAAAAATGATTTGGTGCCAGATTATTGGTTTACTATTTAGTAAACAATTTATTATTTTTGCATATAATAATAAATAGAAAACAACATGGCAAAAGAATTCTCATTCGCAGATTTAAATAAAGAAATGTCAAAGATATCCGAGTACGGAAATACTTTAGACAAATCAACAATTTCAGAAATTGATCATTATATTCCAACAGGAAATTATCATCTAAACGCATGCTTAACAGGATCTTTATTTGGAGGTTATCCTAATAATAGAGCAGTTGCATTAGCAGGACCATCAGGTACTGGTAAAACTTATCTTATTCTTAATGCAATTAAACAGGCACAAAAGCAAGGATACAGTATTGTATTTTATGATTCTGAAAATGCTGTAGATAAATCATTAGTAGAAAAATTTGGAATTGATCCTAAAACATTTAGATATGAACCATGTAATACTGTTCAAGAATTTAGAAGTTCAGTAACTGCTATTACTGATGTATTAATAGAACAAAAGAAAAAAGGTATAAAATTACCAAAAATCATGGTAGTCTTAGATTCTGCAGGTAATCTTGCAACTCAAAAAGAAATCGATGATGCAAAAACAGGAAGTAGTAAAGCTGATATGACAAGAGCTAAATTACTTAAGTCTACCTTTAGAATCATTATGACTCAATTTGGTATATGTAAAATACCTTTCTTATTTACAAATCATACATACCAAACACAAGATCTATTTTCAAGACAAGTAGGTGGTGGTGGAACTGGTCCAGAATATGCAGCCTCAATTATTTTATTTTTAGGTAAAGCTAAACTTAAAGAAGGTATAGAGCAGACTGGAATTATTGTAACTGCTAAACCAAATAAAAACAGATTTGCAAAACCAACAAATATTAAATTTCATATTTCTTTTAATAAAGGTATGAATCCTTATGTAGGCCTAGAAGAATACATAGGATGGGACATCTGTGGTATTGAAAGAGGAAGATTTATTACTGAAGGCGCATTTAGCAAATTAGCTGAAGGTCAAAAAATAGATTGCAGAATTCATAAATTTAAAAAAGATAAAAAAGATATAACTGTATATTTTCAACCTTCACCAACTGCACGTAAAATTTGTGTAAAGCATTTAAATGATTCTGTTGATCTTAATCAATTATATACACCTCAAGTTTTAACAGATGATGTACTAAAGCTAATAGAACCTCAGGTAGTTGCTAAATTTAATTATGGTGATGAACTAGAACAAGAGGAACTCTCAGATATAATAACAGAAACAACTGTAGAAGATGCTTCCGAAAACTCTTAATACTGCAAAGCTTAAAGTAAAGTACGTATTAGGAAACCACACAACATTACCACACTACCCTGATGCTGAAGATATACTTTTTGAATTAATCCGAGATTATTGTGGAAAGGTTGCTAAAGAGATAAAATTTACAGATATTTCAATGGCAAAGAGATGGAGTTTGTCTAAGGAGCAATGTAATGTTATTTTAAAAGAATTATTAAAACATAATTTTTTAGAAATATCTTTACAAAATTCTGCGTATACTACATATGAGGTAATCTATAATCCATACCAATAAAACTAACTATGTTTTTTAGCATATAAAAATAAAACTACATGAAATCAAGCATAGATCACGAAAAGATTTTCTTTAATTATTTTTTAACAAAGCCACATTACTTAAAAGGTACAGGTAATGGCTTTTTTACAAATAGAGATTTAGATCAGATTGCAAAATTATCAAAAGACTTTTATTTAAAGTTTGGTGAAAGCCCATCTAAACAACAGATGTCAGCTTTAGTTAAGGATGACCCTAATGAAATATCACAAGATATAGTAAAATCTATTTATGATATTAATATTAAAGAATATGATCAAGATTGGCTAAAGAGAACAGGTGAGGCATGGGTTAAGTGGAAACATTTTGATAAACAATTAGTAAGAACAATTGAATATGTAAAAACTCAAGATGTATCACCAGAAAACGTGGAAGATGTAGTTCAGCGCGCAATAGGAATGATTTCTACTGACGGTTCAATTAATTTTGATACTGACACAGGTTTAGATTTCTTTAATCCTGAATCACACGTACAAAGAACATCAAAGAAAATTGAAACAGGATGGAGTTTTGTTGATCGCGTATCAGGTGGTGGGTATGATACTAAATCTTTAATTGTTTATGCAGGAGAACAAAATATTGGTAAATCAATATGGTTAGCAAATGATGCAGCAAATTTTGTAAAGATGGGTCATAATGTAGTTTTTATAACAGCAGAGATGTCAGCTCAAAAGGTATTAAAAAGAATAGGTGCTAATCTTTTGCATGTTCCTATGAGTGATTATGATAAGAATGCAAGTAATAGAGATTATATGAAAAGAAAGTTGGAAAAAGTATCTCGAGGTTTGCTACCTCCTGGTAAATTATTTGTTAAAGAATATCCAACTTCGCAAGGAACTATTCCTGATATAGAATCTTACTTAAAAGATTTAGAGGAAAATCAAGATCATAAAGTAAATGTATTAGTTGTAGATTATATTAATATTCTTGCAAATTACAGAAATCCTAATACTGAAAATACTTATATGAAGATTAAACAAATTGCAGAAGATCTTAGGGCATTAGCAGTTAAAAGAGATATGTTAGTTATATCCGCAACACAGATTAATCGTGGTGCGTGGGATGCAACGGAAGTAAGAATGGAAAATATAGCAGAATCCGCAGGGCTTGCTCATACTGCTGATGTAATGTATGCATTAATACAAGATTCAGTAATGCACGCAGAGCGAGAATATTGGTTAAAGGTTTTAAAAATTAGAGACGGTCAAGGAAAAGGATCAAGATGTAGATTTAATATTGACTATGAACATATGAGATTAACAGAAACTGATGACATATCAGTATAATAAAATATAAAATAATATGTGGGGAAAAAAGAAAAAGAAACTTACCAAAGGGGAAGATGATAAAAAATCAGGTTATGTAGAAAAAGATAAGATATTTAATAACAGCTACGGCGAACAAGACTTAGGTGGCCAAAAGATAAACTTTACTGTTTCATCTTCGTGGTTAGATGGGATGGATCCAGATGATAAGCAACACTATGATTCTTTATTTGAGGTAATTGATAAATTAATTAAAGGTAGTGAATTTGAACATCTTAATGAAGCAACACCAGACGGAGTAATTAAAAAATTAAATAAAGTACAAATTAATAAAGTGTTTTTCTACATTATAGAAAATACAGGAACTTCTTATACAAGAATAGATTTATTTAGTGTTCTTTCAGATTATTTTGATGTATTTCCTAATAAATTTTACAATTCACTATCTAATAAATTTAAGGATGAGCTTATAAAAGAATTAGATGCAAAATACAATATTTTAGAAAAAAGAAAAATTAGAAAATTATTTTAATATGGCAAAGAGAATATGGATGGTATCCGATTCCCATTTAGGTTGTAGATCAAATTCTGTTTTATGGCTTAAAATAATTGAAGATTACTTTTTTGATTTTTTTATACCTTTAATAAAAAAGGAATACAAAGAAGGTGATGTTCTTTATCATCTAGGAGATGTATTTGATAATAGGCAGAGTGTTAATTTAGCAGCACAAGATTTAGCAATTAGAGTATTTGAAGAACTAGGAAAAATCTTTCCTGATATTCATATCATTGTAGGTAATCATGATATAATGAGAAAGAATTCAAATGAAATTTCATCTGTTGATTGTCTTAAGTATCTTCCTAATGTAAATGTATTAAAAGAACCTAAGATATTAAATTATAAAGATGCTACATGTCTACTTATGCCATGGAGAAGAAATCACGAACATGAAATAGAAACTTTAGATAATATTAAAGATAAGATAGATTATATGTTTTGTCATACTGAAACTCGAGGTGTTCAAATCAGTCCTAGTACAAAACATTTACATGATGGTGGTAACGATGTAGGAATCTTTAAAAGATTTAAGAGAGTTTATTCTGGGCATATTCATTATAGACAAGATAAAGAAAATTTTGTTTTGGTAGGAAATCCTTATCAAATGACAAGATCGGATAGAGATAACCAAAAAGGAATATACTTATTAGATTTAGAAACAGGAAAACATCAATTTTTTGAAAATTACTTAAGTCCTATTTTTATTAGATATTACATCAATGAAATATTAGAAATGAGAATGGAGGACGTAGCAAAAGAAATACAAGATAATTTTATAGATGTTTTTATTCCATCTAATGTATTAGGTAAGTATAATATTAATATGTTTATGGATTATCTTGATGGTTTAGCTAGAAAATTAGAACCTAGAATTTATGATGAAGAAAATCCTTATGATAGAGAAGATGGTGAAATGTCAGATTTTAATGGTGAATTGAATTTAATGAACATTGCAGCAGAGCATATTAATTCTTTAGATTATGATGAAGATTTAAAAGAAAGATTAAAGATATCAGTACAGGAATTATATAAAAGAACATTATCTCCAAACTATGAAGATTAAAAAGGTAGAGTTTAAGAATTTTGCAAGTTATGGAAATAGGTTGCAAGTAATAGATTTTGAAGAAGACAAAAGTAACTTATATCTAGTATTAGGTGGAAATGGTGCAGGTAAGAGCACATTAGCAAAAGTCATAACTTATTTATGTTATGGTAAAGTAGAAGGTTCAACTTTAAAAGATTTACCTAATAGAGTAAACGGAGAACTTTATGGAAGGATATGGTTAGAATCAAAGGGCAACAAAATTGAAATAGAACGAGGCATTAATCCAGGAATATTTAATGTTAAGATTAATGGATCTGAATATGATGTTGCAGGAAAGGTAAATTTACAAGATTTTTTAGAAACTGAAATATATGAAATACCTTATCATGTTTTTAAAAATGTAATTATTTTATCTGTTAATGATTTTAAATCTTTTATTACAATGTCTCCTTATGATAAGAAAAGAATTATAGATAAGATATTTGGATTTTCTATCATTAATGAAATGGCTGAAGCTGTTAAAGAAAAGAGAAAAGGAATTATAGATGAAATAAGAACTTATGAAGATGAAATAAGAACTCTTAATGAATCTATTGGATCTGTTTATGATAAGATAGAACAAATAGAATTATTAACAGCAGAAAAAGATGCATCTAAAGTTAAGAAATTAAAATTAGATTTAATTACATTAAATGAGAATAGAAAAAAATTAAATACATTTACTCAAAATACAAAAACAAAATTAGAAGAATTAGATAATGAATCTAGAACTAAATCAAAAGAATATTCTTCAGTAGGTAATGACATTAGAAATATTCAAAATGATTTAAAGTTATTTGAAAATTCCACATGCCCTACATGTACGGCTCCACTTACTTCTGATTTTCATTTAGATATTAAAAAAGAAAAAGAAGAATCATTAATAACATTAAGTGAAAAGTATACTTTGGCTAAAGCTGAATATGAAGAAGCTGAAACTAAATTAAATGATCTAAGAACCAAAGGTAGAACAATTCATGTAAAGGCTGGTCAATTAGAAACACAGATGGAGAACCTTAAATCTAAATTAATTGAATTATCTGAAAAGGATGAATCTGATTCATCAACTAACCTAAAGCAATTAGTAAAGGATTTTAAAATTCGTAAAACTGAAAAATCTTCTGGTAAGTTAAAAAGTGAAGCTGATGATTTTTATTTAACTATACTTGAAAACTTAATGGGTGAAGATGGTATTAAAAATTTAGCAGTAAGATCTATACTTCCTTCATTTAATAATCATATATTATTAATGGGTAGAGAAATGGGAATTCCTTTTGGTATCAGATTTAATGAAAAGTTTTATTGTACACTCCATCATTTAGGAACCGAAATCAGTGCAAAGACATTAAGCACAGGAGAAAAGAAAAAAGTAGACTTTGTAATTATTATGGCTTTAATGAAAATGATTAAAGTTAGATTTCCTTCACTAAATATTTTATTCTTAGATGAAATCTTTTCTTCAATTGATTCTGATGGTGTATATCATATAATTAATATCTTACATGATACTATACAAGATATAGGATTAAATACATTTGTGATTAATCATACAGTATTACCTAGTGAATATTTTGATAAAAAGTTAGAAATTACAAAAGATGCAGGCTTTAGTGAATTTACAATTGAAACTATTGGATAAATATAAT
>Ga0209634_1002599_pt1 | contig 12553 bp, 12 predicted proteins | sample LinPmetageLP40_FD_184043 | JGI IMG/M metagenome (GOLD analysis project Ga0209634, IMG submission 184043) | Marine viral communities from the Pacific Ocean - LP-40 (SPAdes) (version 2) | ecosystem: Environmental > Aquatic > Marine > Oceanic | place: Pacific Ocean | collected 2010-08-26 | reverse complement strand
GATTTTCTTTTACTTTGGTAATGGCTTTTGTCCAATTAATTTGTTTACGAGGGTATACACCTGTTACTACATCTTCATCTAAATCTAACATACGAAACACTGACTCAGGATTAAAAGCAATATCAGCATCAATAAATAAAAGATGAGTATAATCTTCATTATCCATGAACAATTGCACTAATGTATTACGAGCCCTTGTTACCAAAGACTCGTTGCCAATAGTTCCAAACTGTAATTCTACTTTTTTGGTAGCTGCTAAAGCTGTAAGTTGCAAACAGCTTTTAAAATAATCTGCCGTAAGCATGTTGCCATAACAAGGTGTGCCAATAAATATTTTAGTCATAATTTTAATGCCTCATCGATTATTTTTTTAGGTTCTATTTCTACACAATTGGGGTAGGAAGAAATTAGATTGATATTTGATTCATATCCAAATCTATTAGGATCAGTTCCACCCCACAAAACTATACCTTTTTTATTAAAACTTTTGTTGGAACACATATGCTGTAAAACACTATCAATAGATATAAAAAAATCACAATATTTAGAAAGCACCATAAAATCTTCTCTTGTTTTAAACAAAAGTTCTCCTGTTTGACTATTAAACTTTGTTTCTCCTTGATATTCAGCTTGTTCATTTGAATGACCAAATGTTATAATAATGTGATTAGGAAAAGATTCATTTAATAGTTTTATTAATTCTTGGCCGTAAAGATAATTACGACCCCAATTATGTCTATCGTATGAATTTCCTTGAATAGCTTGACCTCCTGTAAATTGTAAAAGAATAAATTTACTCATTGATTGAATGTGAGGTATAAGTTGTTTTTCAAGTTCTATATTTATATTAAAGTCTGGTCTTATATCATTAATTTCAACTTCATATAATTCCGCCCATTTTTTTATAATATGAGTATTTCCTTTTAACCAATCACTTCTGTAAGGATCCTTAAAAAAAATATTATCATATTGATTAAAACGACCTGTAGTTTCATCGGAAAAAACATTGGTATTCCAAATACTAGAATAAGCAACATGTGAAGAAAATTCAAATATTTCGGGAAAACCAGAACTAATTACAATTTTTTGATTATATTTTTCTCTTATATTTTTAAATAAGGAAGTAAATTGAATATGTTTACCCGCACCTCCTTCAACGTGGTGCATATTAGGTTTGAACATAATCTACCTTTAAGTATTCTATTTTCTTTAACCAACCTTTAGGTATGGCGATAGCACCACCACCTGTAATATCTTCTTTGTCTTTACTGTAGGAACGCATAATAATTATTTTCTCTGGACCATTATGTACCATCCATCCTACTTCTTGGCACACGGCCAACGGAGCATTAATAACGTCTTTTATATCAAGCCATCCTGTTTCTGTATCACGAGCATCTAACCACGTAACACGAACCATTGGCACTTTATTTATGTTCATCGCTCCTCCTTATAAAAAATATTTAAAGTATATCTTATTGAGCTGTCACCTAATGCTTGTAAATCACCGTGTTCTAATTGTAAGCCATTAAAAAATAAGGCTCTATTTTCAATAAAACCAATGTGAGTAGATAATTTATTGTTATGTAAAAAACCTGTGCCATTATTAATTAAAGGTTCACCTTTTACATAAAACAAAAAATTAGCAACATTGTCACCATAAGTATCTTTGTGAAACAAAGGTTGACTATCCTCTGCTACACTATTTTGAGCTCTTATATTTGCACTAACTTGCATAGGAATTAAATTTCTATGAGGAAAGAAAAAATGTTTTATGTCGTTAAGAAGACCATTATGTTTTTCATTAAAATCAGAATCATAATAATATCTCCAACCAAAAATTCTACCTAGTGGATCGTCAGCATTTTCATATTCTGTTATCTCCATCATTTCATTTTGTAATAAAAAAAGAGATTGTGGAGATAAAAAATCATCTACACACATGACAAATTCTGTATCTTTATTCATCTCTGTAAAAGATATTTAAGGTATATCTTTTTGAACTATCTCCTAAAGCTTGTAAATCACTGTGCCAAATTTTACTTCCGTTAAAAAACAAAGCTCTATTTTCAATAAAACCAATGTGAGTTGTTAATTCATTATTTTTTAAGAAACCAGTTCCGTTATTTAAAAGAGGTTCTCCTTTTATATGAAGAAGAAAGTTGGCAACATTACCTTTATCGTCATCAATATGAAACAAAGGTTCTTTACTATTATCTCTAATATGCGCGCTAACAGACAAAGGAATTAAATTTCTATGAGGAAAAAAATATTTTTTAATTAATTTTAATAACGGATCTTCATGGAAACTTTTATTAAAAGTATGACGAAGACCATATATTTGACCTTCAGGATTTTTTACCTCTTCGTATTTTAAATTAACTAAAGTATCTTGAAGAGATTTTAGTGTAGCATTGTCTAAAAAATTATCGACATACATAACAAATTCAGTTGCTGCTATATGTTGCATTAGTTTTCTAGAGGCTGCGGTTCGTCTTTTTTAATTAAATGTAAGTTGAAAGATACCGATCTTCTCTCTTCATTTGGTGTTCTAAATGGATATACGCCGTGTGCTAACCAGTTTGGAAACAAGAATATATCACCAACCTTTGGTGACTCTTGATGCTTATGTCCACTGAATGTAGCAGCTTGACCATTGAACCAACATATATCACCTACAGTTGGATAGTGATCTTCTTTTGCATACTCTGCTGGTAGACTTGGTGGCACTCGTAAATAACATACACCAGACAGTTGACCCTCATGTATATGAAAAGGATTAAAGTCTCCTGCATATTGGCTCACGGACCACATAGATTCAATAACCATTTTACCTACATACTCAGGTGAAATAGTTTCACTTGCTGGTGGTACAGAAATATAGTTCTTAACCATCTCGCCAATTAATTGAACCATTGGCATAAACTCTTCTGTGTTCATCCAGTCTTGTGGAAAACGAACTTCTTTTTCAACGTTGCCTGCTAAGTTACCTGAATGATCAAACTCTTTAGATAATTTTTTATCCGTTAACATCTCTGTTGCTTTGTCATCAAGCATTTTAGTAATGAAGTCAGGCATTCTGCCTCTCATTATCGTAGGACCAAAAGGTCTAATAGTGTCAAACTTTAAGACTTGTTCGGTTGGTTGTTTCTTTTTAGCCATGCTTTTCCTTTCTACTTGCAAATATCTATTGTCATATAGCAATTATTTGCCTATAAATATATAATTAAATAGGCTTATTTATTCAAGGGCGGCCTCCTTGCATACGACAATCACATAAATTGCAGGTTATTAGGAGATTATGCTTAAAGGTTTACGAGGAATATTAGAAAAAGGTCTGCAAATAGCAGCGCCTATTATTGGTGGTTCAATGTTCGGAGCGCCTGGAGCAATGTTTGGCTCAGGTATCGCATCATTATTATCAGGTGACAAACCTAAAGACGCTTTACTTAAAGCAGCTGTATCAGGCGTAACAGGGTATAGAGGTGCAGATGGTTCAAGCATGATAGATAGAGCAAGAGGAGCAGGTCCCATACAAGATACTATTAGCAGAGTAATTAATAGACCAAACACAACTCCTCCAAATAAAAAAATGAACACAGGTAATTTTCTTTTTGATTTGTTCAAAGACAGAGGAGATAAACCTTCTTATGGTATGCAAGCATTAGCAACAGGTATACCTTCTGTTCTTTCTTATTTAGCAGCGCAACAAGACAGAGACAGAGCAAACGTTCCTGACGCAAGTGAATACATGAGTGCTGTAGATAAAATGTATGGTGGGCAATTTGAAAGACCACCAGAGGAAAGACGAATACAAAATTTAACTCCTACATATGCAGCCGCAGGCGGTATGATGGGACAACAACCAACTAATGGATTAAAAGAAATGGACCCTGTTCAATATTCGGCAAGTACAGGACAAGGTATTATGGGTATGGCAAAAGGCGGAGATGTATTTCCAAGAAAAACAGGACAAATAAATGGACCTGGTACAAAGACAAGTGATTCAATACCTGCTATGTTAAGTGACGGAGAGTTTGTACAACGAACAGATGCTGTTAACGGTGCGGGTGTAATGATGGGAGCTAATAATGCTGAAGACGCAAGAAAAAAAGGTGCAGACTTTATGTACGCACTACAAAATAAACTTGCTAAAATGGGTCAGAGAGTAGCTTAATGGTAGCACAAACATCAACGCAAATAGGAAGAGAAGCCCCGTTTTTAGAAGATTATAGAAGAAGACTTTTAGATGGTGTATATGGCGGAACTGAACTTTACACGCAAGCTGAAATAGATTCTCCAGACTTTAAAGGCCCTCCTGGTGCCAAAGCTGGTGATAAAAAATCACCAGGTCTTTTAGATACACCTGTAGATCAACAAAAAAGAGGTATAGCAAGTTTTGCACCAACAGAGTCAGCAGCTTTTTCTCAAGCAGCAGGGCAGATGGGAATTGATCCTACAACAGGACAACAAACAGGCGTAGCATCATTTCAACCTTTTATTAATCAAGCGCAACAAGGTCTTACGTCAGCTATGGGTACGACTGCTTTAGGCATACCTTCTTTACAAACGGCACAACAACAGTATGACCCTACACAAGCAAATACTCAAGACTTTATGAATCAATATCAAGCTAATGTTACCCAAGAAGCATTAAAACAAATGGATGAGCAAGCAGCAAAAGCTCAATCAAATCTTGCAAGTCAAGCACAACAAGCTGGCGCGTTTGGTGGAGCACGATTTGGTGTACAAGAAGCAGAACTAGCAAAAAATTTACAAGACATAAAATCAAAAAGAGTTTTTGAAGATTTATCTAAAAACTTTATGCAAGCACAACAAGCATCGATAGGAACCAGTGAATCAGCAAGAGCAAGAGAACTACAAGCAGCTCCTGTCTATGGTCAACTCGGTCAAACAGCAGGACAACAAGCATTAGGTTTTGGTAATCTTGGTGCACAACAATTTGGTTTAGGACAACAAGGTATTCAATCATTACTTGGTGCAGGACAAACTCAAAGAACCAGAGAGCAAGCATTAGAAGATGAGAAATTTAGATATAGCACAGCACAAAGCTTAGAGCCTAGACAACGAATTCAGTTTGGTTCTGATATTTTAGCTCAGACTCCTTCTATTCAACAGTCTATGAGTCAACAGCCAATACCATATACTAATCCATTAGCAGCAGCGGTCGGCGGAGGTCTAGCAGGTCTTGGCGGCTTAGGTGCTTTTTATAGTCAGTAGGTAACATGGTAGCTAATCTTTTTGATAGACCAATGTTTCAAGGACAACAACCGATGATGCCAGAAGATGATGGCAGCAGACTAGAACCAAAATTATCGTCACTAGAAGCAGGTGCAGGAGCAGTCTCGTATCCACAATCACGGATCACGGCCCCTTTAGGTGGTGATGGTTCAGGTATTATGGAAGCTTTAGCTTTAACAGCAAATCAAGTAGACCCTGCTGTGTATCAAGAAGCAATGAGAGAACTTGTACCTACAAGATCAACAACAGATATTGCCGCAGAATACGATAGACTATACGCAGATGAACCTGAAGAAGCTCCTAATTATGGTTTTGAAAAAAACTTAGCACTGGCAAGAGCTGGTCTTGCTTTAATGCAGCCAACAGTAGGAGGCACAATAGCTCCTTCTATTGCAAAAGCAGGTGATGCTTTTATTCAAGATGTAGCAGCAATTAGAGGCAGAGAGAGAAAAGACAAAGCAACTTTCCGTGAAGAACAAAAAGCAGAAGATGCGGCAAGAAGAAAATATATTTTAGATACAAAACAAGCATCAGCAAATGCATCAAAAGCATTACAAGGTGAAATAATTATGAAAGCTTTTGGATTTAATTTTGATGAATCTCAAAGAAATAAAGGTTATATGCGTGATCTTTCTAAAATGTATTACAACTATCAGTATGACACAGATCAGGAAGCAATGAAAAGACACTTTGATTTATTAAAAGATCAATACAATAAAGATGGTGAAGTTTTATTTGATCAAGCAACAGGTAAATTTGCTATGGGTTATCTACAAAACGATGCAAACGGTACTCCTATTCCTTATTTTCCTGTTAATGACAACGGCACGTTTAAGTACGTGGCACGACCAGATGCAATTGTTACTAACTTTACATTAAATGATAAAGGTGATTTAGATCCTGGGGCTAAACCTGTTATGGAGTTAGCAAGCAGAATTAATAACTCAAAACAAAACTTAAAGTTTATTAGAGAAGTTCAAAGTTCTATTATGTTAGATCCTGGAATTATTGGTATACCTGGTATATTTACAAAATTCACACAAAGTGTTGGATCAACAGCTTTTGATATTATAGATGCGATGAAAGCAAAAGGTGCTATTGACGAATCATCTTATGACAAGCAAGTTAAAAGAATTGAAAACAGTGTTCTTAGTCACTTAAAAGAAAATTATGTTAAATATGAAAAAGATAACAAGGCAGACAATTTCACTACAGAGGACGGAGCAGGTTCAGAAGAATATGAAATTTATAGAACTTTCTTTAATCCTGCCATTCCACAAAATGAAGTTAAACTAAATTCAATTTACTATGCACTTGCAAGATCACGTAAAGATTCAGGTAGACTTAATAAAGATGATATTGATAACGCAAAAGATTCACTTAACATTTATAATTTAAGTGGTTCAGATGCAATTAGAGCTTCATTACAAGTTGTTTATGAAGAGATTGAAGCAAAATTAAATTCAGACATGTTACAATTTAATAGATTTGGTGAAGGGTACGATAGTTTAATATCAGATATTCCTTATAATTCTTTCATCGGTCAAACAGCAGGACAAGATATAGTCATAAGTTCATCCGCAATACAAAGTGAGTTTGTTCCAACAGATTCATCAGTAGGATTAGGTGGAACCAATGATGGCACAAGTGGTGCACCAAAATTTAATGATAGTTTAGGAACAAGTAATTAGTATGGCAGATCAAGATAGAGATGTAGGGACTCCAGTAGGGTATAAAACTGTTACCATAGAACCAAGTAGAACAGGTTTAAATTATCCCCTTTATTTAAAAGTAGAAGAAGTAGTTGATGACAAATCGGCAATTTCTCAAGAAGGTTTGTTTGTTCCACGTAATGATGTTGAAGCAGAAAATGTTTTAAATTTTGTTAATCAAAAAAGACAATCTGAAAAATTAGAACCTGTCAGCATGGAAACATATAATGCTAATCAAAGTAACTTTATGAAATATGCAATAGGTCAATATCAAATAACAGAAGAAGGTAAAAAATCTACAGATCCTATTAATTACTATGGCAACAAGTTTCAAAAATACATGGATAAATTAAAATCAGAAAATCCTACTGAAGATTTTGAAGGTATGGAGGCGTTTAGAAGACCAAGAGATTTTGCGTTTTCACAACTGGTTAACATAGGAGAAACAGTATCTGATTTTCTTCCAACAGAAAAAGGTGACTTTGCTTTAGGTGGTGAGCTTCTTGGTTCACTTCCCGCTATGGCAGCAGAAATATCAATGTCCGCTCCTGGCGCAGCAAAAATACCAGGTACAGTATATAAAAAAGTAATGGCAGGTGGCGCAGGAGTTGTAACAGGTTCTGCAATTGGCCGTGCTGGTGGTACAGCTACGTATGATTTTATTAATGACTTAATAAGAGCAGCAGGAGGTATTGAACAACCATCTGAAACTGCAGACCCAGGTATGCAAGCATTAGCAGAGATGAGAAATAGTGCTATGTTTACAACAATGGCGGCTGGTTTAGGACCTGCTTTCGCAGCAGCTAGACCTGTTGTAGGAAAAATTTTAGGTCTTGGTCAAGACGGTTCAGCAATTTCAAAACTAGCAGAAAAGTATGGTATACCGATTGGTATTTCTATCGCAGCTACAGGACAGAACTTAGGCTCTGCTGTTAAAGGATTTGGTAAAGTTGTCGGTGTGTTTCCATTAATAGGTACACTGATGAAAGAAAGACAACTTCGATCTTTAATTAAAACAAAACAAGCAGTAGGTAAACAAGCAGAATTAATTGGTGATCCAGCGGAGTATTACAGAGCACAATACAAACTTATGAACAAAGATGACAAAGCAATATTTATGAAAGATCTAAAAGAAAATGGTTATAATTCTTTAGATGAAGCAATTGAGGCAGAAGTACGAATAAATGGTTTTGCTCCCATTCAACATTTAACAGATGTTGGTATGTTTATGCATAAAGCAGCAGAAGATAGATATAAGAGATTTTCTTACATTAATGACTTATTATATAAAACTTTTGAAAAAACTTCTGAAAAAATATCTAAGCCTTTTATTGCAACAAATAATACAAAGAATATTGGTAAATTGTTACAGGATAGAATTAATCAATACAAAACAACATTAGAGGATGGTAGACAATACTCACCTGCGTTAAATGAAGTAGAAGATTTTATTGTTAACACACTAGGTAATCTTCCTCAGTATATTACACCAATGCAACTTAGAGGATTTCAACGTCAATTAAATAATTTATATGGCAGAATGAAATCAGATACAGGCATGAACAATTTTGCTGGTTCTGATGTTTTAGCAGAAGCCAGAAAAGCTTTAACAACAGACTTAAATAACTTTGCTGGATGGAGACAAGGTCTATCTGAGGCAGAAATGATTGCAGCGGAGTCTGCAAAGAAATCATTACTTCGAGCAAACTCTGTATTCTCTAAAATGTCACCATTATATAAAAGCCCACAAGCAAAGAAATTTAAATTAATTGATGATAACATGTTTTCTGCTGGACCAGAGTTACCAGGTTGGAACTACTCAGACGAGCTGTTTAACATTGTTATGAAAAATAAAATGACACCGCAAGCAGCGGTAGATTTAAAAGAATTGGTAGGTGAAGCGGCTTATGATTCTGTTGTACGAACATGGATAGATAAAGGATTTAAAAATGCTCTTCGTATAGACAACCCAATTGATATTGCAGAAACTATATCAACAGGAGCAGGGAAAACTAAAACAGTTCAAGTTACTGATTATGCACTTAACCCAGATAAGTTTTTACAAAACATAGGATACGGCGAACCAGGATTTGATAAAATGATAGAGCTCACAGGTAGAAATTCTAAAGTAGTTAAAGAAAATATTGACCAGCTTATAGACTTAACAAGAAAAATTGAACAAGCAGACATACCTGAAGCATTTAGATTGATTCAAAGACGTTTTGCATTAGGTGGTGTTAGATCAGGTTTAAAAACATTTTCTTTTGGAGCAGCAGCGGGTGTGAGTGGAGCAGCAGCGTTTGGACCAGCACCTGTTATTGCAGGTTTACTCGCAAGATTTACAGGAGACTTTTTATCTTCTCCAAATGTATTAAAACGGTACTCACAAATGATTGCAGAAGATGCACCTATGACAGTAAAACGAACAGCTTATGTAAATATTCTTAGAGATTTTTATAAAACAATAACTGGATCTCCTCGTATGGATGAGTTTCCTGATGAATTTAAAACATATAAAGGAGCTGTAGAAAATCCTGAAGGATTTATGGATTGGCTTCTTGGCACTGGTTATCAAGACTCAATGAGTGCGGTAGGTAATCCTGGTGCAGCTGATGACTATTCAAATTTACGATACAATGAATCAGAAAAAACAAACTTAGATGGCATAGTGCAAGAAGAAGTTGAGGATAGTGCAATGAATAATATTGTGTCTACACAACCTAGTGCTCCAACACAACGTGTTGATATGCCAGAAGTTCCTAGTATGGGTAATGAAAATATAATGGCGGGTAATGAAAATATAATGGCGGGTGCCTCTCCGATGGCCACGAACCCTCGACCAATGAATCAACAGCAACGAGCAGCATTAGCATCAGGTGATATAGATGCAGCGTTAGCATTACGAGGACAAATATAATGGCTTATAAAGGTTCGAGCACTCAAAGACGTAGAGTAAATACAACCGCAGATGCTCAACTTGACCGTTTTATAAAAAATAATCCTGCAGGCGACAGAAGAAACACTGAAATGCCAGGCCTAGAATCTATTTTACAAGACATGTCAGCAAAAAAGCAAGCTTTCGTTGCAAATAATACAAAAAATGGAAAAATGAACGAAGCTGCAAAAGCAATGGTTGCTTATTATCAAGATGATCGTCCTGAGTATGCAAGACAAATGAATAGACTTAGAACTTCCTCTCAGCCAATGATGGATGCCTATGCACGAAGATTTCCTATAGAAAACTTTGCAATGAATATGGGACCTACGATTGCGGGAGCAATGGTTGGTGTACCTTTAGGTGCATTAGAAAGAGGTTTTAATAGAGTAAAACAAGGAGGACAGTATTTAAAAGAAAATATTGGCCCTGCTTTATCTTCAAGCATAGATAATACAATGAAATTTGCAGAATCTGGTTTAGATACAGGAGCACAAATAGTTGGAGATCTGGCAAACACAACAGCACAAATGGGTGGAGATGTGTCAAACAAAGGAGGAGAGCTTTTACAAGATTTAACAGATAAAGGAATTAATATTTTTGAACAAGCAACTGCTCCAAACGTAGAGGATTTATCATTTACTGTTCAAAATAGACCTATGGGTCCAAGGGAAAACACAGTGAATCCTCTTGAGAAGCTTTTAATAGATAGTGGTTCTGTAGACACTGCTGGCGTGGAAAGATTATTTAAATTACCTCGTAATTTTCCAGGAGACTTTAACAATCAATATTTTACAGATATTCCAGATGATTCTTTAAGAGATAATTATTTAGTTAGAAATCCGCAATCCCCATATTTTGAAGCTAGTCAACAACCAGGTACAGGTATGTATGCAATGAATTTAAATCAAGGAGGACTGGCATCGTTAAACAATGAAGACTACATGCGATTGATGGGTGCAAGTAATTTTGGTTTTTAAATGGAAAATAGTCTTAAAAATATTATTTGGGTTGGATTAATTTTAGTAGCTGCTGGTGCAACTTATGGAATGATGTCAACAAGATTACAAGCAGTTGAATCAAAACAATTACAACTAGAATCAATAATATTATCAGACATCCCAGAAATAAAAGAAAGAGTAATACGGCTCGAAGTATTGCTCGAAAGAGCATTAGCCGAATAATATTTTCTTTGGGTCTTCACCCATAACTTGACTAGCCAAATCTATTTTAGCATTCAAAGCTTTAACAATCTTTTCATCTATAGTGTGATCTGCCATTAAATCTACATATGTCACTTTATTAGTTTGCCCTATTCTATGTGCTCGGTCTTCTGATTGTAATCGTATTTCTAATGAGTAATCGTTAGAGTAATACACAACAGTGTGAGAAGAAGTAAGAGTAAGGCCATAACCTCCTGTCTTGGGATTTCCAACAAAAAATCGAAGAGGATCATTAACATCCATAAACCTATCAACAATAGACTGGCGTATACTATCTTTTGTATCCCCGTAATATGTCGCAACACTTTCTTTACCATACTTCTCTCCTAACGTTCTTTCTATTTCTTGTATGTCATAACGATACACGGCCCAGATAATAACCTTACCACCTGTTTCTTCAAGTACCTCTAATAATTCTTTTATGCGATTACTTTTAATTGCTTTTACTTCTCCGTCATCAGTTTTTACGTGACCACACGTTATTTGATGTAGTCGTATCATTTGTGTCAAAACTGAGGCGGCTGTCATTACATTATCTTCAAAAAAGGTTATTGCTGATTTTTTCATTTCTGTGTAAGCTTTTAATTGTTCAGGGGTCATTGATACAGACCTCTTGGTATAAACCTTCTCAGGTAGATCTAAACAATCACTTTTTAAAACACGAGTAGAAAAATATTTTATTTTTTCCTGTAATTCATCTAATCGTTGATATTTGACAATGTGTTGAAAAGAATGTGTACCAACACTACGTTGAACGATAACGGCATACCTTGCACGGAAACTGTAATATGATTGTTGTTCCAACAACCACGGATCAAGGAACTGTATCTGTGAAAACAAATCAAGTGGTGACTTCGTAACAGGCGAACCTGTCATGATACGTCTATACTTTGCAAGCTCTGCTATCTTAGTTATATTTTTTGTACGTGCCGCGGAATGATTTTTTATTGTCGTTGATTCATCCACACACATTAAAGTATTGTTGCGTGTTAAAAAACTTTTTGCAAAGTCACGACCACGAACTGTGGATAACGCTTCAATGTTCATAATGAGAACAGTTAAATCATCAACAGCCACGGACAACTGATCAAGCTCATCTTTTTCTTGTTTCTTTGGTGATGCTGACCATATGCCTACACGATAGTTAATGTGATCGGACAAATGTATGCCTAATTCGTTACGCCAGTTACGTTTTATACCATTTGGTACAACAATAAGTGCAGCATTTATCTTGCCTTTATCAAACAAAATAGCAATATTATCAATGCATACTTTAGTTTTACCTGTACCCATTTCCATGAATAAGGCCCAAACTTCTTTATTCCAACTTTGTTCCAATGCATCTAATTGATGTTGAAACGGCTTCGTTTTAAATCTATAATCCATATTAACTTTCTAAAAGTTTAATATAAGGGTTGTAA
>Ga0209634_1002597_pt1 | contig 12554 bp, 5 predicted proteins | sample LinPmetageLP40_FD_184043 | JGI IMG/M metagenome (GOLD analysis project Ga0209634, IMG submission 184043) | Marine viral communities from the Pacific Ocean - LP-40 (SPAdes) (version 2) | ecosystem: Environmental > Aquatic > Marine > Oceanic | place: Pacific Ocean | collected 2010-08-26 | reverse complement strand
CTATGCCCATAAAAGTAGTTACACCTAAGGTGCCTCCGTTTATTAAGTACAGTTTTATTTCGCTTATGCTCATGCTTTGTTTTTTTACATTACCCCTTTTCTACTACGCGGCTTATAGTTTTTTTCGTACTCCTCTGTTCTAATAGCGCGATCCTCTATTCTAGCAGCTCTTTTTAATAGCCTATCAGCTTTTCTATCTCTTCCTTCGTCAACCGCTTTTTTTCCTTTAGCGGCCACTTTTTCTGCTCTAGCAAATCTTTTTGTAGAACGCTTGTTGTCCATTTGTTTAGCAGGGGAAGGATTGCGATCAGGCACAGCCCCTCCGCTGCCATCTGCATTCATAGATATTTCCATACCCTTAGGGGCTTTTACGCCGCACCTTGCTTTAGATACTCTAGTTGTTATTGGTAAATTCATAGTTATTTGTTTGCGCGAGCTTCAGCTTTCATTTCTTCAAGCTTTTCTTTCGCTTTTTCTTTTCTTCTTTTTTCCTTATTATCTAATTTTTTTCTATATTTAGCTACAACTTTAATCAAATCGTTTTCTTCGTTCTTAGCCCCAACAGCCCAAGACTTCCATCCTAATGCTAAAGCTATTCTTTGGTACACTGTATTTCTAGAATCTAATGCCTCAACTATAGAATTTACTTCGTCAACTACACGGGCTAGTGGTATATTTATTGCGCCCTCAACTAAATTTCCTGCAGCATTCCACGCTGGGCTTAAGTTAAATTTACCGTCTATTGTTACATCAAACCCTCTCTCGCTTATAACATCTCTTTCGTATCTTTCGGTCTTAATAGCACTGTTTATTTTTCTTGCTTTAGATCCAACGGCTGGAGATAAATTAAGAAATGCTAATATAGTTTTAGAATCGTCCGCCATAAATCCTCGATCGTTCTGCTTATTCCATTCTATTATTACGTTTTTTATAGTAGACACAACCGCTCCGGGTATACCAAATCCACCCTTAAGAGTGGTATCAATCATAGAGTTCAAGGTATACAGCCATTTTTTATCTTTTTCAGCCTGTATTTCTTCTTCGGTTTTTTCCTCGTCATCGTCATTAAATCCAGGTATAAGAGCAAATAAACCTGCTTGAAGTGTAGAAAATATTGCATTTTGTATAAAACCGTAATATATCATTTTGCTAACATTAGAAAAATCACTTTGAGCCTGCGTATAACCGGGGGTTCTTCTTCTATTTACTATATCAAGAAATGATTTTTTTATACTTCTATTAAGTTGTATAGGTGTATTCATGAAGTTTAATACAACTCTACCTAATGTACCTGCTTGATCTGAAGATATTAAAGCTGGATCTCCTGATTGCTGTGTTTCATCCGATATAAGACTAAAGTCTTCAAAAGCTTTTTCTTTAGCCTGCTTTTCCGTATAAACTTTTTTACCGTCTGCGTCAACTTCTGCTAGGTAAGTATTTAGCCTATTCCTGTAAAATGTAGCACCACCAGAAGATATAGCGAAACTATCAACCATCTGAGTAGGCGTAAAACCTATTTTAAGCAGATAACTAAGCGCAGCGGTAGCTTTATCCTTTGCTCCTGTAACAGCACTTGCTATTTCCGCAGCATTTACATCAGAGTTTAACCCTGACCTTCTTTGCTTAAGCTTTGGCGAATTAAATATCATCACAAAGTCTTCCCAAAATTGCTTTTGATTAGCAAATGCTTGAGCAGCTTTCAATGGATTATTATCGCTCCAGTTTACAAAGTTTACGGTAGAGAGCAATTGCAATAATGCAGATCTCCTGTTAAAGAACATAATCGCACCAATAGAGTTATTTAACCATTTGTTAAACGCATTTTCATTTTTGTTAGCGGAAGACTTCTGAGTTCTATTAACACCAGATTTCATTCTTTCTATTATATTTTCTAATGCTTGTCTATGATCTTTACCGTATACGGCTTCTATTTTATTTAGATTGTTTTCGCTAAATATTAAGTCAACATTCTGTATAAATTCCTCTAAGTATTCTTTTCTACCTGCTTTTTCTGTAAAGTTATTAAGGTCAGATAAGATTGTTTGAGCATTCCAGTAATCGTCAGGTTTTGACCATTGCTTTCTTTGTGATACTCTTAATGCCCCATTAGCATAAGCTAGCAAATCGGCATCGTTTTCTATAAATTTAACTAATTCTCTTTCTTGTTTTCTAGTAAGACCTGGAATCTCGTACCCTGCTTTATTCCATAGATATATACGCAATGCTTGATCATGGGTATATGCCATGCCCGGTATTTTCTTACCTAGCTTTTTTAGTACAGGCTTATATTGTTTGTTTAGTGCAGCAAATCCATTTTTAAGCGACTGCTTAGCTCTATCTATATTACCTACGCCTCTAAAATATGGTCTTATTAAAAAGTCTTCAAAAAACTTTTGATCCTGTTCACCTTGTTTTCCTTTGCCTGCAAATGTAAAAGCAGTAAGTCCTCTAAAGTCATCAAGTGTAGACGGCATCCATATTTTAAATCTGCCCTTCTTCTTACCTAATTCCGAGGCTTCAACTTTAGTTAGTCGTTTTCTAGACGGAATACCGGAAGCCCGCTCTAGCATGTCGTTCATGCTTTTGTTCATGGATCTACTAAACTTAACTCTAGACCTTTGCGTTGGTCCTTTAACATCAAACGTGTTAAGTATATCTCTTACAGCTTTAGGTTGATTGCTAAAGTCTACCACAGACAATTCTGTTTGTCCTTTGACACCTTTTTTCTTAAGTGCTTTTCCTACAGCTTTAACGTTACCTAAGTGATCATCAGCAAAGTAAAAATCATTATAACCTTCGGCTATTTTGCCAACCATCCAGTCAGCTTTAGCTTTAGGTGATCCGTTGCCTAGACCAGTTATATTTTTCAAGGGTATGTTTAAGCCCTCAGACTTTAAAAATTCATGTATTGCCTTAGCAGAATTCGCCGGCCTTGCGGTTAAAACAAATATATCTTTATTAGTATACTTGCCTTCTTTCTTTTGAGCCTCCCCAAACAAAGGACCTAACTCGCCTTTCATTACTTTACTAAACTCGCTAAAGTCAAACTCAGCGCCTTGTTCTAGTAATGTTTCCGATTGAGCAGCAAATTGGGCGGCGTTTAGCTTACCTTTTTTACCATCAGACATAACGTATAGCACATTACTTTTCGTGCGGGCCAGTGTGTCGTCAAAGTCAAATACACTAATTCCTTTAGGATTATTAGAGTAACTGAACTTTGTCGCGTTATTTATAGCTGTCTGCTTTGTTATAGATAATGAAGGATTAGACGCTTTAATAAAAGTTTCTTTTGCAGAACTTTCTACAAACAAATTAGTTTTAGCTTTTTTAGATAGCGTATTAGCGGTTTCCGCGGTCATTTTTATACTAGCAACTCTCGCTAAAGTAACTTTTCTGCTGCCTTTTTCTCCCGAAAAAGTAGGCTGGAACCTAACGGTAACGTCTACGTCTCCTTTTAATTTAGGCAAGTTCAGATTTAATGGATCTAATGCTCCCATGCTTAAGTCTCCCACATCCGCTAATGTTATATAGCGTACAGGTATTGGCCCTTTACCATTGTATATTTTCACAACAGCGGCAAGCCCTCCTTTTATTTTAAACTTTCTAATTGCACCGCCATTTATTTTACCCATGCTGTATACACCCTTCACGTAACGATCGTAAAACCAAACAGGCATTTTAAAATTGCCATCTTTGTTTTTTGTTATAAGATCATTTCCATATAGTCTTTTTCGCATGCCCTGCTCGTTAATGTAAGAGCCGGTGTCGTACATATCCTCTAGAATATCTACTAAATTCTGCATTTCAGCATTATCTTTATCAGCTTCCTCTACTAAGTTTTTTGTAGTTTTTGTGACGTTTTTTCTTTTTATCTTAAATTCACCTTTCCACCACGCACCCATATATAAAGTAGCTAAGATAGCGTTTCTTGAGCCTTTTGCTTCCCATGCGTATTGTTTCCCATACAGACTAAAAACTAAATCTGCTTTATTAGGGTTCTTTTGGGTTGTTTTTTGTTTTATTGTTAAACCAGGAACCACACTTTGAAGCTTGTTGGTAAGATCAACTAGTCTTTGTTCTTTTTGTTGCCAGTTTAATTCTAATATTTCATTTATTTCTTCGGTAAGCATATTGTCTACCGTCTCAATATAGTCTTTTTCTTCTTTTTTCCTTAGCTTCTTTTTTAGCTTTTCCACAGCCTTTAGCCTGTTGCTTTCAGAGGTTGTTTGCCATGTTTTAGCCCACATTTTGTTTAGCTCCTTTTGCCTATCCTTTGTAATACTAAGTTTAATATTACCTCTATCTACATCGCTTTCCAGTTGTTGCACAAAATTCTCCGCAAGCACTACCCCTTGTCTTTCCTGGTTAGCTTCAAATGCTTTGCTTATTTCGCTATTAGAATCCACTAAATCAGCAGAGAATATTTCAAATGAAATTTCTTCTCCCATAGCTTTAGCTAATGCTTCTTTCCTACCCCTTATAGGGTTACCGGTTTCGTTTAAAAATTGCGCTAAATAGGCGTCATTATCAATAACTTCATCTACTTTAAAGTAATTAACTATGTTTGGATGTCTTCTTACAAGTATTGCTCCAGATGTTCTACCCGCGTTATCGGTACTTGTTTTTTCTCTGTCTATTTCTTTTCCAATCCAAGCCGGATAAGAAAGCCATTCGCCATCTACTTTCTTTTGTATAGCCTGGGGTATTCCACCTTGACCGTCCTTACCCATTAACCAGGTAGTTGTCATGTTTTGTAATACCGCTTTTTTAGTTTTAAGTAAAAATTTTCTAAACTTACCGTCTTTTTTGCCGCCCATGGCTTTCTTAAGATCTATATCAGCTTGCTTACCCATTTCAAATTGTATCTCAGCTATAATGGGAGTTACTGTGCGGTTATTAGATATAGCAGCATCCATACGGGTTTTTAAAGTACGTAAGGTTGATTTTAACTTAGCTCGTATTGCGTCAATAACTTCACTTGCTACAACACCTGCCTCTGTAAGCTTTCTGTACTTAGGCTTTTCTTTTACTTCATTTGAACTTTCCTCTGCTACAATACCTTTAGCGGCTGTTACGTCTTCCGTGAAGGTGTTTTCAGTCACTCTACCGGTCTTTAATGCACCTCTCATTCTATTACCTAGCTGAGCCATTACATATCCAAATAAGGAGTCATTTTTAGCCGGATCGAATTTCTTTATATAAGGTATAAGGCTAGTCAATGTTTCACTAACCATATTATCCATTTCAAACCCTGGAAGATTTGTTAGATTAACTATGTTATTGCCAGCTGTTTTAAACGCTTTTACTTTAGAGCGAATCATTCCAGCTAGTACTTCATATATAGCACCATCATTTGGGTTAAATCCATCTGGATTATTACCTATAGCGTCTAGTTTCTTTTTAGACTTTGCGGTAACATCGCTTAAGCTTTGCTCATCTTTCTTAGATGCTTGTGGCGCGTCAATATCTGATTTAGCTTTACGCTTTGCTTTAGGTTTTGGCTTAGTCTCTACTTTAGGTGGATTCTCAATGTTTTCGTATTCCTCTTCAAGCTTTGCTATTTTTCTGTCGTGAGTATCCTGATCTATAAAGCCTTGCATTAGATCATCACCTATTTCGCCAATCTCTTGGTCAATAGCTTCCATTCTATCCTCCTCGGCTTCTGTAAGCTTTCTAGATTTAGAAAATGTAGTACCGCCTCGTGTGCTTCGCCTAACTCGTTTATCGTCGTCAGCTACACCCGCTTTTTTCTTGTTGTATTTTTTACCGTAATGAGCAGACTTGTTATAATCTCTTACAAATATAAACGCGTCTTTTCCTTGATCTTCTTTGAAAAATGGACCTTGTCCAATACCTTCTAGAAGAGAGTTGGCAAAAGATTTTATTTTACTTAAAGTACCGGTATTAAGCTTTTGACCGTCGGCTAAAACATCGGACATAGCGTTAAGCACCTCTTCGTAATAGTCTTCGTTTTTAATTAATTCCCCGTTTTCGTTTTTATTTGTATAACTTGAGTCAATTCTAAACTTTACTTTAGCGAATAAGTCTTTATCATTTTTTTCAAGAAAGCTTAGTAGATCCTCACCTGCTTTGTCAATTGCCCCTTGATCTCCTTTGAACTTTGTAGCTACATAGGAATGCAGCACCTCATGAGCGAATACTCCTGGTCTTTTATTAATAGCCGCTTGATTTCTGTCTACTATTATTGTATCAGGCCCTCCGTTTTCTCCCGGTATACGCATTCCCTCTACTTGACCCGCTTTAATTGCAGCTATATTTTCTGCAGACATATTAGGGTTGACCTCTAGGGCTTTTTGTAGAGTTTCTTCAATAGAGTTTGTTGATATTATTTTAACGTCTAACCCTAGTGATTCTGCGAGCGCCGCTGCGGTTTTTCCGCCTTGCTCTATTTTCTTATAGTAGGCATCGTATATGTAATCGTCTTTAGCTTTCTTTTTAACGTCAGCTTCAGTAAAAGGCTTGCCTTCTGCTTTTAGCTTAGCTCTTGCCTTGTCAAATGCAATTTGCTTTTGTTTTTTGTTTTGATTTAAGTAATTCTGGTTTATATTAAATACACTTTCATTAAGCATTGCTGCTGAGTACATCGCATATCCCGCGGTAGCTTCAAAGTTAAACTTGTTAGAAATTCTGTTTAGTTTTCCAGCGGATCCAGAAAGCATTGTTTCTCTTTGTTTGTCTAATGCTTCAAAATCTTTTTGTAATTGATTCTTGTACGCGGCTAGCTGAGAAGCATTTAGTCCTTGACTAGAAGCATATAATAGCTTTTTACTTATAGCCCTTTTTTTCCTATTTATTTCACCTATTTCAATTAATTCAGCGGCAGAAAAACCGCTTTTTAAACTTTCCACTATGTCCGCTTCAATGCCTACGCCTTCCTCTAAAAGCTTATCTATTTGAGCTTGTACGTCTGGGGGAAATTTTAGGTTTAAATCAGATAAGTTATTAATATTAAGTAACTCTTGTCCAGTAAGAGCAGATAGTTTATTCACTAATTCCTGCATTGCAGTCCTTTGTTCTTTTGTAGCTATTTCAGCTAATACCCCAGCCTGTACTCCTTTGGCTCCGTTTATAGAGGACATACCGCCTCCCATTAATGCTCCTTGTGCAAACGATTCTAAAGAGCCTTCAGTTACTTTTTCCCAGTTTTCTACGTCGCCAAATAGGTTTTTATCCCCATCTAATATAAATATTTCACCCCAGTTTTGAACTAACGTTGTAGCAAATTCAGATCCGCCTTCTTGAAGCATACCTTTAGTAATGCCTTTTGCTGCAAAACCAAATCCTTGAAGCATGTTTTCTATAGGCACCTGTCCAATTCCTTTCTTTAGGCTTTTTAACATCGCAATAGTACCTATTTTTTCAAATATCACCTCTGCTGCCCCAGACAAACCAGCTGTACTTAGTACTCTCCAATCTTCTATGCCAATGACCCTGGTGTCTTCATCCATTTGAGTTTGCCTTTTTGCCATCTCTAAGGGGTCAGCATCCGGATTAGATGCTAGCCATTCATTATTTAAAAGTATCCTGCTAGCAGCTTGTTTTTGGTCCATAGCTCTTTTCTCAAGCACTCCACCGGAACCTGTGAGGAAAAATAAAGGTAAAGCAAATGCCCCCGTGCTAGCCATAGCTAATGATGGCGCTAAATTTATGGAAGAATTCATTGCCCATGACCCTACGTCCGTTAAATTGCGTATGTCGTCAACTTCAATGGCATACTGATTTCTAGCTGTTTCTTTAGCTAAATCCTCGGACATAGTGGTAGCCCCAAGCTCTTTGTCAAGCATGGTGTTTACTTGGTTTAAAGATAGCTTTGGCCGATAAACCCCGCTGTATTGCCCCAAGTAAGTCCCTAAGGTTAAAGCGCTAAAGCCTATTGTTTGACCCGTTGATCTAAAACCTAAGTTAAACTGCCTAAGCCTGTTGTAATTTTTTTGAGCGTCGGCTATAGCTAACGGAATCGCGTCTGCTCTTTTTAACAAGCCGCTAGCTGTTGCTTTTGCTTGAGCTTCTTGTAGCCTAGATTGATCTTCTAGTAATTTTAAATTTAAGTCCTGTGCTGCAAGAAAGTTGCTATTTGATGGATCGCTTTTATAATTGCTATACGCTTCTTCAAATTTTACCTGGTCTTCTTCAAATTTTTTTATATTAGTGCCAAACCGAGACACAGCTTTTCTGTCGTCAATAGCTAAGGCAAGTATATCTAGTCTTTGCTTCGGTTCAAGATTACCCAGAAACTGTCCTGAATTTTTAAGAATTTCTTTTTCTCTTCTTTCATAATCCCAGGCCTGAAGAGTTTTACTGTCTATTTCAGATATAGGTTCTTCTTTTTCCCAACGCTTATAATCTTCAAATTCTTTTTCGCTTTCAAAATCAGCTATTGTAGTAGCTCTAGTACTTTTCCCATATTGCGGAGAGTATGTTTCTTCATTGGCTTTTATTTCCTCAAACTTATCTACAAGCTCTTCTATGTACTCGCTTTTTTGTTCGTCTTCAGATAGGTCGTTAGCCTTAACAGCTGGTGCGTACTCATTAACATAGGTATCATTGCTTCTTTCCCTAGCTTTGTTTACAAAATCATAGTCTGCATTTTCAAGAATAAACTTATTAAATTTATCTAAATTAATTTGCAGCTCCTCCTTGGTTAAATCTTCACCTACTGCGAAAGTACCATCGTCAAGACCAACAAATTGATCAAGATTAAACCCTCCTAGAATATCATTAATTGGATTAGCTCCTTCTTCTTGCGTCCACATAGTGTAGCTAGCCTTTGCTCCTTTTTTTATTCTAATTGCAGTTAAATCCTGATAAGTATTAGATTCCTCTACAGACAAACCCACATCCGCAAGCTTTTCACCAACCGCTATTGCAATATCGCTTTCCGATGCTCCGTCTATATCCTCTAGCGTAAGTAAATATTCGCTACGATCTACTCCATCCGATGAACCATCTTCCGAGATTGAATCCCCATTTGATGCTGGGTTGTTTACTGGAGTTGCAGACGCATCGGTCCCCGCAGCTCCGTTCTGAAAATCATAGTTTAAATCTATGTTATCTGTATTATCAAAAAGCCAATTGTTTTCTTCCTCTTCTGAAAAGTTGGAGGTGTCAATTACTTCCCCACTATTTAATTTATATTTAGGCATACTATATTCCTTTAAGTATTTTATTTGTTTCCGCTATTACTTCTTCTTTTGAAAAATTTGGATTTTTATTTTTAACAGCCTTCATTATTGCTGCTTTGTCTTTTTCGTCTTTAGATGGATCCATAGCTCTTTCGTTCTTTATGTTGTCATCTAACCCGGAATCATTTATTTCTGTACCATCACCCGTTTGTTGAGGTAAATCATTATCCTCTAAGCCAGCTACTCTTTTTACAAACCTGTATATATTAGGTCTTGAGGGATCTGGATTAACATATATTTGGTACTCTCCGGCGCCCTCTGTTGCGTTTTCATTTGTAGCAGGTAGCATAACAGTGCCTGATTTAGAGTAACCTCTATATGCACTCCCAGATGATTGTCTTTGCGAATAGCCTGCTTGGCCTGCTTGTATTCTAGAATTAACCAATCTGTTTATAACTTCGCCACGTATTTGATTAATAACATCGCCATTGTTTGGGTTTTCTTCCCATAGCTTACCTAAATCTTCTGTAGGGAATTCATCTTCAAAATCATATATAAACGATCTCAGTGAATCTTGATTAGCAAAAGCTGTTTGCAATTTCAATCTATACATCTTTTGTGCATCGTTGCTAACTAATTGTCCTGATGTACGTACTGTTTCATTTTGTTTAAGTAAATCTACACCTAGTTTGTAATCTTTTAATAAAGGTAAGTTTGTATCTTTATAAGGTACGGTTTGACCGTCTATATTAAATCCTATGTTTCCTCCGTCCATTATACTAAATGGAGCATTTAATTTGCTATCACTTCTACCGTCACCATCTTCGTCCACAAAGCCATATATAGTTGCATTAATTTTAGAGTTTTCTAAATCGTTACCGTCTGAGTATGTACCGCTAAGCATACCTTCAGCATATTCAACTTTACCTTTTTTGTATGCTTTAAGCTGATCAGCTAAATTTGTAAAGCTATTGTTTACACCATTCATTATATCAACCTGTGCCATGTACTCAGGTGAAGTAGCGTCTGTCATATTAGCAACCGCTTTAGCAGCTTCTGAATACTTTTGGCGTTCATTAACCAAGAAAGTTCGCATGGATGCTGTCTCTTCAGGTGAAAACGACGTGAAGTCCATGTCTGTTTTCATTTTACCCATCAAAGAATTAACCCTGTTTTGATATTCTTGATTTTTTGTAACGGTATTAGGTCTATTAAAACCCCTAGCAGATTGTGATCCCGCTAAAAAGCCTTTACCTACTTCCGCGGCCGCATCTACAAATTTCTTTGCAGCTACCCCCGCTCCTGTTATTAATTGATTATTTGCCATAGTTTATTGTTTAAAAGCTTCTAATTGCGGCAATACTTGAGAAGCAGCTCCGGCAATGTTTCCAACACCACCTAATATAGATTTAGTTGCCGCATCCCTAGCTGAGTTAGCTGCTCCTAACCTTTGTTGGGACATGCCTAACATTGTATCTACTTTATCTTTTTCTGCTGCTCTAGAGGCGTATTCGCCTTGTAATTCCTGATTTTGTAATTGACCAGCCATTTGACGTTCGGCCGCTTGGTTGCTAGCCTCTTGTCTACCTATATCAGCTGAACTTTGCATAGCTGCATTGCTTTGTGCCCCTGCTAATGATTGAGCTAAAGCCGCAATACCTGATCCGCCAGCTGCGCTAGATAGATTATCCATTGTGTTAGCAAATCCACCTGCTTGTTGCTGTGCCTGGAATTCAGCCGCTTGCGTATTCACCGTTAAGTCTTCCATGGTATTTTCCATGTTTTTTGCAAGGTTAGAGGTGTCTGCCCCTTCCATTCTAGCTTTGTTCTTATTAAACTCCGCTTGCGCCGCCTTTTGTTCTCTTTTTCTTTTGCCGCTGCCTATCATTCCTCCTACAATTCCTGTAAGACCCTGTACAGCGCCGCCTATGGCCCCTATTGGTATCATATACTTTTATTTTATTATTATACTTTTATTATTACGTGTTATTTGCTGCTTTCAAATATTTCAGATCCTACTAAGAATAGCTCAGCGTAGTCTGTTGAATCATTTTTAAACTGTGCTTCGGCATAATAGCCTTTTAGCCCGCTTGTGTTTACCAAGGCCGTTTTGCTGAATAGTATAAAACTACTTGTTGTTAATTCAGTGTTAACTGTACCTACTAGTACTGGCTCTACGTCAACTGTTATTTTATTTACGGATCTAAGTATTCCCTCTATAGTGCCTAGTCTTATTAAATTTGTACCGTTTGGGTCATTAGTGTAATAAGCGGTGTCGCCTACTTGAACTGAATCGTTTATAGGGGAGGGAAATTGCAAGGTTATTATTGGCATAGTTTTTTATTTTATAATTCGTCGCAGTTAGCACAGCTACCGTACACTCCAGTACCATTATTAACAGCTGTATTTATGTATGTTGTGGCAGCCGTGGTTGATGTTCCGGTTATTCTTACGCAATACTCCGTGCCATTTACAGTGTTTTTAACCACTACTACATCGTTTATATTATAAGCAAGCGTTATTGGAGCTAAGCCTGTAGAGGGGTCGTTAATCCAGCCTTGATATATGTCTATGTTAAATGCCGTCGTCGTCGTGCAGTCCACTGCAGAATATGATCCCGCACCTACTAAATAATTATCTAAATTTAATTCACTTATAACACTAGGTGTTCCGGTTTCATCAACACTAACAATCACAGAAGCGGTTAATGTCCTAGGAGAAACAGAGTTGTCTACTAAAAAGCTATGAGATTGCACACCAAATTCGTATAATGGATTATTTTGGTTTTGATTAGACCATTCCCCAGGATTAGGTATTCCGCCCAGATTTATATTCTCGTTCGAGGTCGCTACTACTTCGTACGTGTAAAAATTGGTAGAAGGAACTATGTTTGGTATAAACGACAACGAGGTTATAGGTAAGGGAGTAATTATATCAGAGTTAGTGGTTCTGAACCTAAGCCCTAAAGTTGTATTAACATATTGGTATATTGTTATTGTAGAAGGCTGCCCCGCTGGAGTGTTAAAAGTAGATGCTAAATCCCCTGACAAAGTAATTGTATATGTTGTATCAACGTTTACGCTAGGAAAATTAGCCGCTATTGTTGTTGTGCCGGTGGAGTCTAACACCCCGGATGTTGCTGCAATTGGTATTCCCAGCCCAGTGGATGTGGACACTAAATTCCACGCCGCTCCTTCTATACCGAATATACTAAAACTTGTATTTAATCCCCCAGAAGGCACGTTGCCTCCTATAGGAAAAGAGTAAGAGTTTATTTTTATCGGAGGATTATATACTTGAACAGCATTAGCTGTTAAACATATTTTATCACCGGTAACATCGTTCAATGGGAAGGTGTATGTTACGGTAAATACTACGTCTATTAAATTACCGGACGCATCATAAGTTTTT
>Ga0209634_1002596_pt1 | contig 12554 bp, 4 predicted proteins | sample LinPmetageLP40_FD_184043 | JGI IMG/M metagenome (GOLD analysis project Ga0209634, IMG submission 184043) | Marine viral communities from the Pacific Ocean - LP-40 (SPAdes) (version 2) | ecosystem: Environmental > Aquatic > Marine > Oceanic | place: Pacific Ocean | collected 2010-08-26 | reverse complement strand
AGCAAGTATGATCAACCAATAATATCACTGGATATTTTTGCTACTATCAGTGAGGTGACAGGCATGGTCACAAAGAATAAATTGGATGGAGTTAATATATTACCTTATCTGAATGGGGCATTGCAAGGTTCTCCTCACAGTAGTTTGTATTGGAGAAAATTCAACCAGAACGCAATAGCAGTTCGCAGCGCAAATAGGAAGCTGATTAATGAACAAGGTACAAGTAGCTACTTTGACTTAAATACTGATATTGGAGAGGAAAAACCGCTTGAAGGTGCGGATGCCGTGAAAGAAATGACGGAAATGCACCAAAGATGGAATGCTGATAATGTTGACCCTATCTTCATTGGACTTGGCAGAGATAAACTTTACACGAAGCAGCACCCTGACCGATTTGAAAATGTAGAAAAGTATTGAGGTGGGTAGGTGTACATAAAATGGCATCCTCATTCATTCTATATGTAATTATTGATTAAATAGGTTTAAAGACGGTTTTTTGAACAATATGACCCTATTAATAGTTAATAGCTACCCACATGTTTGATCTTAGCTTTATAGATTTACCTTGATTAAACTCAAAAAAACGATGGGAATATCATCAGCTAAAGTTGATACTGCTTCGTCATTCACTGAGGTATAACTAACTGTTAAATCGCAAATGAAAAACTTAAATTTAATAGGCATTCAAACTCTTCTAATTTTTGGTGCTTTTTGCGCCAATGCTCAGGACCTAAGAGTTTCTGGTAAAGTGACTGATGATGGAGGGGAAGAGTTGCCAGGTGTATCTGTACTCATAAAAGATACCTCAAAGGGGGTAGTCACTGGAATTGATGGTACCTATGTCATAGAGGTAAGATCCGGGCAATCACTTATTTACTCTTTTATCGGACTTGCTACTCAAGAGATTCTTGTTTCAAACCAATCGACTATCGATGTTAAATTGAAAACAGATATTGAGCAGCTGGATGAAGTAATTGTGGTGGGTTATGGAACACAACGAAAGTCAGATATCACAGGGTCAACAGGTCTAGTAACGAGCAAGGATGTTGATTTACAACCTGTCCAGCGTGTTGAAAATATGTTGCAGGGAAAGGTAGCTGGTGTGACGGTGGCTCAGAGAAGTGGATCCCCTGGAGCAACGCAAAAAGTGAATATAAGAGGATTTACTGGCTCTCCAACCTATGTTATTGATGGCTTTATTGATGCTGACATCAATTCGATCAATCCCAATGATATTGAAACTATTTCAGTTTTAAAAGATGCATCCGCTACAGCCATATACGGTTCTCGTGGTGCAAATGGTGTTATTCTCATTACTACCAAGCAAAGTTCAAAAAATCAAAAGCTAAAAGTAGATGGGGAGTATTTTCATTCCATCTCGCAGCTACACACTGACTTAGATTTGCTGTCACCAGTCGCTTACATGCAGGCAGTAAATGATAAAACAATAGAAGCAGGAGGTTTGGAAAAATTCAGCAGGGCAGATTTACTCGCTGCGGAAGCCACCCCCAATTTTGGTACAGATTGGCAGGATTACATTTTCCGCACAGCCAACACAGATAATGCCAATATTACGCTCTCCAAAGGATGGAAAAATGTTTCAGTTAGGGTGTCAACAGGGTACAGAAACGATACGGGAATTATTGAGAAGACGGATTATGAGAGGTTAACTGGCAGGCTCAATTTGAATTATAACATCACTAAAAAAACTAAACTGAATGTAATTGGAGGCTATGCACGTGAAGAGTTACGAAACATAAACACTAGCGACAGATCAGATGGAGCCAATAGGATCGTACAAGCAGCCACTGCATGGGCACCTAATCTCCCAGTTATTGATCCGGCTACTGGCGACTATTCATCATTTCAAGGCTATGGTCCAACGGTATTAGAGAATCCTGGTTATCTGGTCAATGAAATTGATGGTCGTACCACGCGTAACATTTACAATGCGGCTATTAGTTTGACGCAAGAGATAGTATCAGGACTCTCAGTTAAGGGTTCTTATGCTATGCAATTCACGAAAAATGATGGAAGTACATTTAGAAGATTTGAGCCTGCTGACTTGGGCGCAGTCACAACCGTAGCGAGTAGCAATGGTGATAATCAGAGCAATCAATGGAACTTACAGCTTGACTATGAAAAGAAGTTGCATGAAAATCACAAAATAAATATCACCGCTGTGGGTGAAATAATTGACAGGGAGTTAGAATCTTTTCGCTTTGATAATAATTTTTCTACGGATGGGACTCCTGGCGAAATCGTCCCTGATCCTAGAAATCCTTATACTTATGAGACGCTTGGTCAGATTTCTGGGTTGGCACGGGTAAATTATGATTTTAAAGGAAAACTTTTATTTACCGGTTCTTTTCGGAGAGATGCCTCTTCAAGATTGCCAGAGAACAATCAATGGGATGACTTCTTTTCAGCAGCTCTAGCCTATCGAATCAGTGATGAGCCTTTTCTGGAAAAACTGAACTGGATAGAGAGTCTAAAATTCAGAGCTGGTTATGGTGAAGTGGGGAATGTAAAAGTTCTAAAATTCGCCCAATTACAAAACCTTGTCAACCCTGATATTACAGGTTATGCTTTTTCTGGAAATTCGATTTCTGATGCAACAAAGTTTGAAGATGGGGGATCCAGAGCTAACCCTTTTGCATTTTGGGAGACTTCTCGAACTTATAATGTCGGTGTAGATATAGCCCTTTGGGATGGAAAGGTGGAATTTGTTGCAGATTACTATGTCAAATTAACAGAAGATGCTCTTTTCAACCAAAGAGTCCCTGGTTTTTTAGGAGGTGGTAGTTTTAGAGATAACATTGGAAGATTTGAAAACAGTGGAATTGAGCTCACTTTAATCCACCAATTGAAAACGAATGATTTTAGTATTAGAAACTCAGTAAATTTCACCATTAATCAAAGTGAGGTTTTGGAACTTCCCTTAGATACACTGTTCTCAGGTGGTCGTCAGAACGGGTTTGATCAACAATCCCATATACTAGTAGAAGGGCAACAAATAGGTGGATTATGGGGGTATCGGTATTTAGGCACAAAAGGTGCTGGATCTGATCAGGTTGAAGGAGAAATTCCAGGTTTACAACCAGGAGATGCCATCTATAGTGATAAAAATGGAGATGGACAAATTAGTATCGATGATATGGAAGTGCTTGGAAATGGTCATCCTGATTTTACCTGGGGGCTTAATTCGCATATTGAATACAAGCGCTTTAGTTTAAATCTTTTTATACAGGGTGTACATGGTACTGACGCTTTTAACCTGCCTCAATATGCCTTACTTGGGGGAGGTAGTGGAGTGTTGAATGGTACTTCAACAGAACTATTAAATAGTGCTTCTTATGGCGGAAACTTACCTTCACTTACCGCTAATTTTAGAGCGCAATCCTCCTTATTTGTAGAAGATGCTAGCTTTATCAGACTGCGTAATATTACATTAGGGTATGATTTGCCGACTCAACTCCTTGAGAAAATTAAATTGACTCGATTTAGAGTCTATGCAGGAGTTCAAAATTTAGTCACCATTACTAAGTACAATGGATATGACCCTGAGTCAAAGTCTGGAGGTAATTTTAATCCGGGAGTTGATAAAGGATCATTTCCTATTCCTAGAACATACACTTTTGGTTTGAACATTAGTTATTGATATGAAAGATATAATGAAAAAATACGCTAAACTTTATTCAGCCATTCTGTTTTTATTGATAGCCACCAGTTGTGATGACATTCTTAAAGAAGAAGCAAGAGATCGTGAAACGGTGGATAATTTCTTTCAAACCATTGAGAACCTTGATCAGACGGTCACTGCTACTTACAAAGAGCTGGTCTTTGATACTTGGAACAGAGGCATAGGAGGTGCCAGGTATCGTACTATTTTCTGTGGAGCTGACGACTGGACGACTCAGCCTCTAGGCAATAAAGGTGATTTTAAGGAAGGAGATCAATTGGCCATTAATTCATCCAATACAAGAATAGCAGGAGCTGGATGGAATCTTCCATATGATGTGATTTTGCAAGCAAACTTTTCTATTCGAGGCAGAGTCGATTTACTTGGTAAAGGGTTGAATGAAGATGAATTGAATCCTTTGGTAGCCGAGGCTCATTTTCTTAGAGCGTGGGCCTATTTCACCTTAGTGAGATTATATGGGGGAGTTCCTATCATTCTCAAAGATGAAACGGGATCAGAAGATTTTAGTGTGGTCAGGTCTTCTGTGGAAGAAGTATATGATCAAATACTTGAGGATTTACAATTTGCCATTGATTACCTCCCTGAAACACAGCTTGAACGAGCCAGAGTGAACAGATGGGCAGCGAAGGCCTTACGTGCCAATGTTTACCTCACGATGGCTAGTTGGCCCTTAAAGCAAACAGATAAATATGCTGATGCATTGTTAGATGCACAAGATGTGATTAATAATGGACCATACATTTTTGAAAATGACTATGCGTCTATGTTCCTATTAGAAAATGAAGACACCAATACAGAGTACATCTGGCAATTGAAGTTTTGCGGTTCCAACGACTGTCCTGAGCAAGGCCTAAATACTCCTTTTGCTTCACAAACCACCAAGCCTTCAGAATTGGGAGGATTTGAAGATCTTTTTATTGAAAAAACCTTCTTCAATAAATTCCCTGAAGGAGAACGAAAAGATTTCACTTTTTTATCATACTTGCTCTCACAAGAGGGTGACACATTAAAATATCAGAATTTTGTTTGGCAGCGACCATATTTAAGCAAGTTTTATGATGGTGCTGTGGATAAAGAGGAGTTCTATCAAACACAGATAGGAAGTACAGCTGGTAATGCTGGCTTAGATTTTCCTATGATCCGCATCACAGAAATGATGTTAATCTATTCAGAAGCCAATGCGATGGGAGGTGGAGGAGACAATGCTTCAGCACTTAATTACTTAAATATGGTGCGAAGACGAGCCAAAGGAGTGGATGTGAATAGTGTTGATGTGGATGATCTTGGGTCATTTTCGGCACAGGACGTAATCGATGAGCGTGGCTGGGAATTCGTAGGTGAAACCAAACGTTGGTTTGATTTGACAAGAACAGAAACCTTGGCTATTGCGCTATCAGATCGCGATCCAGACGAGCTTTTCTTGATTGGTGATCCAAATAATAAGAACTTATACTATCACCCAATACCTGATTTGGAGATGCAATTGAACCCTTTGCTTACGCCTAACCCACGTTGATATTAAGCTGGTTTAGAAAGGATAATTTAGGTTCAATGGTGAGTTGGATTCCAATGTGTTGTAAGAAGGAATCTAAAAATTAACATTCAAGATACATTTCAATGAACTCACTCAAAATTTTTGTTTTGCTCATTTTTTCTGTGTGCTCATGCACTAAAAATCATTTAGGCACAGCTTATTATTTTGATAATATCAACGGTGAAGATGAAAATGATGGGAAATCCGCTGAACAACCTTTAAAATCCTTGTCAGTACTTACTGGCATGACTCTTAATCCTGGAGATCAAATTTTATTAGCGACAGGTCAATCCTTCAATGAACCTTTAGTGCTAAAAAATCAGCATGGCAGTTTTGACAAACCGATCATAGTGTCTTCTTTTGGTGAAAACGAAAAACAACCTTTCGCATACATAAATGTAAAAGACCACGAAAATGGCTTACTGATAGAAAATGGCAGTTTCATCGAAGTAAGTCAATTGGATATTACAGCAGGAAGAGGCACTCAGGAGGTGGAACAGGCCAATGCTGCTATGCGTTGTGGTATTCTGGTAAAAAATTCTACACCTGGAGAATACAAACACATCTATTTGTCCAAGATCAATGTCCATGATGTTTTTTATGAACAAGAAGGATACCAAAGACCAATGGGCGAAGTCCGTACCGCTAACGGCACTCAGAGTTATGGTTGGGGTATACGGTTTATTAGTACCATAGAAGAAGCCTATTTCAAAGATATCAAAATAGATTCTAGTCACATTGAGAATGTAGCACACACGGGGATCAAATTGACAGGGAGAAAACATAAGCATGGTTACAGTATTGAGGACGTTCAAATTTCAAATACTAAAGTCATGCGAACAGGAGGGCCAGGTATCCAAATGTCGGAGATTAAAGATGGTCACATATTCGGCAATGAAGTGGATCATTCCGGAAGTGATGACGATAGCAGAAAATGGGGTAGAGGAAGTGGCTTATGGACTTGGGAATCTTCAGACATACTGATTGAAAAGAACCGCTTTACCAATGCCAACGGCCCTGGAGATTCTGCTGGAGCACATATTGATTTCAATTGCCAGAATGTAGTCATACAATATAACTTCAGTGCCAACAATGCAGGTGGGTTCTGTGAGATATTAGGCAACAACTATAACTGTGCTTATCGCTACAACATAAGCGTCAACGATGGGTACAGGGTCAAAGGACAGAATGGCGCATTTCAAGAAGGTAAAATATTTTGGCTAAGTGGCTATGCCGGTGCTAAGAAAGAACGAAAAGGTCCTTTCAATAGCTATTTTTATAATAATACAATAGTCGTAAGCAATGCCATAGAAGCCAAGATAGCGATAGACAGGGTTGCAGATGGCGTGCTGATAGCGAATAATATTTTTCATATACAAGGCGTTACCAAATCAGTGAAAGGAGATCAGTATAAGCCTGAGTCTGAAGGAGACTGGAAGGTCAAAGATGTTTTCTTTAGCAATAACCTAATTCTTCACACCGAAAGCTGGCCAATAAATACTCAATTGCAAGATGCAAACCCCTCAATAGGAAATCCTGATTTTGTCAATATCTATGGCTTGAATATATCAGATTATGTACCTCTTAGTAAAGGGCTCCTTAAAGACAAGGGCATTATGATCCCCAAACTAACCAATGACTCAATTGGCCTGATTTACGGTTTGAAAATGGGTGTCGATATTCTAGGTAATAAGATAACAGGACGCCCTGATTTAGGTGCCATAGAGGTGCAGAATTGATGTGGATTCAAATGACTGAATCAAAGGAAGATTGATGAATTTTTATCCATTTGGATACCAAAAAATAAATTTGACCAATTAGTAGCACGCTCTTAGGGGATTTGTACCCCCGAAGTATTGGTCAATTGATTTCCTTTACCATTGTAATCTGTTTGAACTCTAACTGAAAAACTTATGAAACGATATTTACATATATTTGCCATTGCTCTAATGTTCGGAGCATTTAATGTAACAGCTCAACAGTTGTATTGGGATGAAGATGGAACCAATGTTGACGCAAGTTTCGCCAATGATATTATCACTTCAATAACTAAAGCTAGCGATCTGTCTACAAATGTTGATACATGGATTGACAATGTTGGATCATCTCAACACTTAACTATTCATCCTGCCTTATCATTTGAGGGATACCCTGGCAGTGGCGCGGGGAATTCACTCAGAACTGCCGCAGTGAATAGAGCAAATAATTTCCCAAATTCAAACTCAGAATACTTAAGAAGATTTACCACGGGTGCTAGTCCTTCTACAATCTATCTATCAGCGATGTTAAAGGTTGTTCAAGTAAAAAAAGAGGGTGCTGCATTCCCATTTGGCTTAGTAGAAATCATAGGATCGGGTACTGGTTTAACAAAAACATGGGGGAGTAGGCTTTTGGTTGATAAAACTGGTGGCAGCAATGCCAATGGAACCTTTCAATTGGGTGTTACAAAAAATACACCTGCAGATGGTTCATTTAAACCTGTTGATTACAATACCGGAGAAGTATTGATAATAGTAATGAAGTTAACCATGAATTCTGGTACAGGCACAGATGACGTTATTGAATTGCAAGTTTACACTGCTTCAGATGGCATGCCTATTTCAGAACCAACTAGTTGGGATGTGAGTACATCTGCTGCGGCTGATGTTTCTGGAATAAATGGCGTATTTATTAGAGAAAAATTCGATGGGACAAATACTACTGATGATCCTTTTGTTGATTTCGGACACTTAAGAGTTGCTGATTCATGGTCAGCTTTATTGCCAATTGTTGAAGCAACTGATATTACAGTATCTTCTGCTGAGGGTACCACAATTCCAAATTTCACTTCAACCCAATTATCATCTGATATATTGCCTACTGACGCATCATTTGAATCCGTAACATGGTCAGTCGTAAATCAAACAGGAATAGCTACAGTGACGACAGACGGAAATTTAGTTGCCTTTAAGGAAGGTACGGTGAATGCCATAGCCACCGCCAAGGATGGATCGGGTGTCACTGGTGAATTACAGATTGTCATTGAACCTAATACGGAAGATGGTCTCGTGTATAGAGCGGAAGCAGAATTTGGGGAAGTTTTGTCAGGAGCAGTTATAACAGGTTTAACATGTGCTAATAAATCTGGTGAGGGTTTAGTGAAGTATTCTGATAGCCAAACAGCCAAATCAGTACATGCTTATGTTGATGCCCCATATACAGGTGATTTTACATTAAGAGCCTATTATTTTAACGCCAACGCTTCCAAACTATCGATTTCGACAGATGATAGTAACTATTCTGAAATCGACTTTGCAGCAGCTATAGGATGTGCAGATGGTGCAGCCACGGCTCAAGATATTACAATAAGTCTAATCCAAGGTACTAATACAATTTATTTTCAAAATACCGATCTGGCATCCACAGTTGAGCCTTTGCTTGATTACCTTGAAGTGATTGATCCAAATATTTATGTTGAAACAATAAATGTCACATCCATTGGTGGAATGTATGAGGTGGATGCTGCAGCTACTCTACAGATGCAAGTTGAAATACTACCTGCAAATGCAACTTTACAAACTGTAACATGGTCTGTTGATGATGTAAATATTGCGACCATTGATGCTAATGGTTTGCTTACTGGAGTGGCTGAAGGACTCGTCAATGTAAAAGCTACTTCTAACGATCTGAATGCGATTTTTGGAACACGAGAAGTTGTAGTGGGTACACCAATCATTTTAGTGTCAAGTATAACAGTGACTAGTGAGGTTGAGACAAATCTAGCTATTGGACAAACTTCACAGATGTCGGCAGTAGTGCTGCCTGCATCCGCAGATGATCTTTCTGTTACCTGGAGTGTTACAAATGGAACAGGGCAAGCGACAATTGACCCTTCTACTGGAGTACTTACAGGGGTGTCAGCTGGTACGATTACAGCAGTGGCTACGGCCAATGATGTTTCACTAACAATAGGATCATTAGCGTTAAATATCATCAACATTCCAGTCACAGACATAAATGTAACAAGTGCTGCTGGGCAGAATATTGATCTAGCAGAAACTTCTCAAATGTCAGCTGAAATTTTGCCTGCTTTAGCAACAGATAAAACAATTATTTGGTCAGTTGAAGGCTCAGCTGCTAACATTGATGTTAGCGGATTACTTACTGCTGATTCTGAAGGTGTCGTTACAGTAGTTGCCACAGCCAATGATGGTTCTGGAGTAACTGGAACATATGATGTGATTGTTGGTCAACCCAATGTACCCGTTGAAGTCATTGATGTGTCTAGTGCTACAGGCAATAATATTCCTATTGGAAATGCAGTGCAATTGACTGCTGAGGCATTGCCTACTTATGCGACAGAACAATTGGTAACCTGGAGTGTGACTAATGGCACAGGTGAAGCGACTATTAATCAATCAGGTTATATCAATGGCCTTACCTTGGGAACAGTTACAGCTATTGCCACCGCCAATGATGGAAGTGGCATAATGGGTGAATTGGCCATCAATTTGACCAATGGATTGGTATTTTCGGCAGAGGCAGAAGATGGTGTACTTACCTCTGGGGCAGTTGTTGCTGGATCAGGTTGTTCAAATGCATCTGGTACTGGCTTTGCCAAATATAGTGATAGCCAAACAGCAGCTTCAAGTCATTCGGGCTTAACAATTACTGATACTAGAGATTACATCATGACTCTGCATTATTTCAGAGGAGTTACAGAATTCCCTGGATCATTAGAATTCTCAATTGATGATGCTACATTTAGTAGTTCCACGGTGCTAGAGGGATTTGAGCCTGTAGGTTTTTGTGTAGATGTTCCAGCTGCTACTATTGACTTCACCATTAACCTCACTGAAGGAACACATACTCTTTACTTAAGGAATACGGGATTGGTAGATAATACAGAGCCATTAATTGATGTTATCGAAATATTCGAAGTTCCAGCAATCAAGGTATCGAGTATTTCTGTTACTTCTCAGGATGGGACAGATGCCATTGCTGTTAACGGGACACTACAAATGCTAGCTGAAGTATTACCAGCCAATGCATCTGTAGCTTCATACACATGGTCTGTTGACAATGAAGCCATTGGCACCATTGATGCAAATGGTTTGCTCACTGGAATAGCAGACGGTTATGTAGAAGTGATTGCGACAGCCAATGATGGTTCTGGTGTCACTGGCACACTTGAGATAGTCGTTGGAGATCCAATTACTTTAGTTGCGGAAATCAATGTGACAAGTGCAAGCGGAAATGAAGTTAATATGGAACAAACGCTACAGTTATCAGCCGAAGTATTGCCAGATATAGCTTCTGACCCTTCAATCACTTGGAGTGTAACAAATGGCACGGGTGAAGCAACTATAGATCAAAATGGACTACTTTTGGCTATTTCAGAAGGCACAGTGACTGCAGTGGCAACAGCCAACGATGGTTCAACGATTTCTGGAACTTTAGAAATAACAATTGTCGACCCAACAGTATTGGTTACAACTATCAATGTATCAAGTGAGGCAGGCATATCAATAGAACAGGGACAAACTTCACAGATGTCAGGAGAAGTACTACCAATAGATGCGACAGATGCATCTGTAACATGGAGTGTCCAAAATGGCACCGGGGATGCATCCATTGATCAAAATGGGTTGCTCACTGCTGTTTCAGCAGGATCCGTTACTGTAATGGCAACAGCCAATGATGCATCGGGCACAGTTGGTGAATTGGGAGTCGAGGTGACAGAGCCAGAAGTAATTCTTGGGGTAAATGAAAACATATTGTTTACGAGGATATATCCAAACCCTGTTATAAATTCATTCTATATTGAATCAGGTGAGTTGGACCTAAAAAGCATTAAGCTGCTTGATTTGAATGGGAGTGTAGTTATTGAAAAATTGGAAAGTGATCGACTTATTAATATTTCAGATTTGCCGAGTGCCATTTATGTAATTAAGGCGATCTCTAGTACCGGAGAACAATATATAAGTAGAATTATTAAAAAGTAAGTTTGTTTGGTTTTCTAAATAGTCTGTGATGGTGAATAATCTCGCAGGCTATTTTTTAATTCGACACAACTCGTTTAAGTCTAAAGTGCACTTTGAAATCTATATTGATAAGATAACTTTGAATTCAAATTGCTAAACATAATTATGATAAAGTATATTTTAATCACTTTTTTATCAATGACCTATGTTAGTGCTTCGTTGCTATCTCAAACAAAAGATTTAGAGAATTGGGAGAACCCCGAAGTGATTTCTATTAATACAGAAAAACCTCATGCTACTTTTTTGCATTATAATGCGCAAGATCTTAACCTTGAAAAGAGTGATTTGGTGAATTATGCTTCCTTAAATGGAACTTGGAAATTCAACTGGGTGGCAAAGCCAGCAGAACGTCCGATTAACTTTTATCAAGTGGAGTACGATGTTTCCAAATGGGACGAGATTGATGTTCCTTCTGATTGGCAAATGCGTGGTTATGGTTATCCTATCTATACCAATATTAAATATCCCTTCCCTAAAAATGCACCCTATATTCCACATGAATTTAACCCAGTAGGCAGTTACAAGAGAAAATTTCAAGTCAGTGAAAATTGGGTTGATAAACAGGTTTATATCCATTTTGGAGGTGTGAATTCGGCCTTTTATCTCTGGGTGAATGGTGAAAAAGCAGGGTATAGCGAAGGCTCCAAAACGCCTGCTGAATTCGATATTACCCAATATGTACAAGCAGGTCAAAACGACATTGCTGTGGAAGTGTATCGCTGGTGTGATGGTTCGTATTTAGAAGATCAGGACTTCTGGAGAGTGAGTGGTATTGAGCGTGATGTCACCCTATTTGCAACTGAAAAAATAAGTATTGAAAATGTGGTGGCCATTGGTTCTCTGGACACGGAGAGTTATCAAAAGGGACAATTATTGCTGGAACTTTCAGCAAAGGCTCATTTAAAAAAGTCTCCGAAGGACCTTAGCGTAATTATACAGTTGAAAGATGGAGATAACGAACTGCTGACCCTTGATGGAGAACTAGTGAAAAAAGGCGATAACATCACAATAAATCTAGCTGCCAAAGATTTGGTGATACAGCCTTGGTCTGCCGAGCACCCAAAGTTATATGACCTGCTAATTACTTTAAAAGATTCAAAAGGCAAACAATGGGATGCTACCAAAATGAAGATTGGTTTCCGCACCAGCGAAATCAAGAATGGTCAGTTACTCGTGAACGGCCAACCGATTTTACTAAAAGGGGTAAACCGCCATGAACATGACCCTATAAATGGTCACGTGGTGAGTAGAGAGAGTATGTTGGCAGATATTAAGGACTTTAAGAAGTATAATA
>Ga0209634_1002593_pt1 | contig 12557 bp, 8 predicted proteins | sample LinPmetageLP40_FD_184043 | JGI IMG/M metagenome (GOLD analysis project Ga0209634, IMG submission 184043) | Marine viral communities from the Pacific Ocean - LP-40 (SPAdes) (version 2) | ecosystem: Environmental > Aquatic > Marine > Oceanic | place: Pacific Ocean | collected 2010-08-26 | reverse complement strand
AACATAACTTTTAGCTTCTAATATATATATAGTTGCGTTCGTAAAAATATCAGATGTACTTACTGTTTCATTGACATAAATGTATTTATTGGTTAAATTAAAACTATCAAAAGAATAAATAATAAAATTATTTTGTAAATTAGAGTCTGATATTTGATTATTATTTTTAACATATATCCAATAATTATAACTTGTATTAGTACGTGAATTATTACTTATAAAAAATGATAATATGGTATTAAACACCGATTCTGAACTAAATTCTATATATGATGTATTAGCATTATGGAATTTTATACTATCTTGAAAAGTTTTTGATGAATCTGGATTTGAATTTAATCCGACAATAGATATAATATCGTCTGGTTGAATTATAGTTAATGGATTAACATCAGTTAAAGTTATTTTATTTGAATCTACAGTAACTTTAATATTTTTAAGAGATATATTTGTAGTTGAATTTATTTTAAAGTTATTTATATCATTTGTGTATGGTATATTTCCAACAATTAAGGTATTATAATTAAAGTTACCGATTAAGGCTTGAATTGATGTAGTTTTTGGACTTATAAAAATACTATTATACGTAAAACCATTCGAATCTGTAATAGTTTCAATTAATGTTGAGCCGTTGGATGTTTTATATATTTTATATAAATCTGAAAAATCCTTTGGATATCTAAAATTTAAAGTAATATATGTTTTGTTAGTATCTATAATATTGTCTTTAAAAATTAATTTCAAATATATATTACTACCTAATACAACAAGTTCAGATTCCGATATAGTTTTTATTGCTACATAATATTTATATTGATTATCCTCAATACTTTTTCCAGTACCTATAAAAATATTGTTATAGCCTGTGGTATTCTGAAATCCAGATATTTCTCCCAAAAATATATTTTGATTACCAGTGTTATTATTATATCCAGATTTATATCCTATAAAGCAATTACTATAACCTGTAGTATTACGATTTCCAGTATTATCCCCTATAAGTATATTAAATTTACCACTACTAGTTTTATTACCAGAAGATGAACCTAATAAAATATTATTACTTCCAGTAGTTAAAGATGAACCAGCATTATTACCTAATAATATATTATTTACACCAGTATTATTGGTATTAGTATCTAAAAATCCAGCATTATTACCAATAATTACATTGTTTCTACTGGACTTACAGTTATATCCAGCTTTAAGTCCTATCATTATATTTTTGTTAGCAAATTTAGCAGAATTACCTGCTTCCACGCCAATAAAACTATTATAGGACCCCAAACAATGTTCACCTGTCTTATAACCAATACATAAGTTGTCAGAACCATTTGTATTATTTTTTCCAGATAAATTACCTAAATATATATTTTTATTACCGCCTACATTTGAATATCCAGAATATTCACCAATAAATATATTATTCTGTTCTTTATTAAAATATCCAGAATAATTACCAATAAATGTGTTAGATATGCTAGTTGTATTACTATATCCACTATTATATCCTATAAAAATGTTATTTTCACCAGATGTATTAGATAATCCAGTATTAATGCCTAAAAATATATTTTTAGAGCCCAGAGTATTATTTGAACCACTATTATTACCTAAAAATATACTATCAGAACCATATAAATTAGATTTACCAGAATTAGTACCTAAAAATATATTATTTTGTCCATTTGTATTTTCTTTTCCAGATTGTTTCCCAATATAAATATTATTTTTAGATTCTATATTTTTATTATTAGAACCTGATTCTAAACCTATGGATATATTATTTTCACCATAATTATATTCACCTGCATTATTTCCAATAAATATATTTTCACTATTTAATGAATTAGCACCACTTAAAAATCCTACACAAATATTTTTTTGTCCAATTAAATTATTACTACCTGAATTATATCCAATATAGGTATTAAAATTACCGGTAGTAGTATTTGTCCCAGATAAACTACCTAAAAATGTATTATAACTAGATTTATTACTATATCCACTTTTGTAACCAATAAATAAATTATCATTTACATTAACATCATTATAACCACTATTATATCCTGATTCGTATCCTATATATATGTTTTTAGCACCTTTGCTATTTTTATAACCACTATAATTACCTAAAAATACATTATATTCACCTAAAGTATTATTTTCACCAGAATAGTTACCTATAAATGTATTACTATCTGATAAATTAGATAAACCCGAATTTTCACCTATAAAAATATTATTATTACCATCAATGTTATTTTTTCCAGATTGATATCCCATAAATATATTATCACTACCTGTTGTATTTTTTGACCCACATCCAGATGGATTATTTGAAGATGTATCACCAAAACCTAAAAATATATTTTTACTACCTGTAGTATTTTCACTACCAGTATAATTACCTATAAAAATATTATTATCATTTGATGTCTTTATACCACTATTATATCCTAAAATTATATTATTACTACCAGTTAAATATTCTCCCGATTTATATCCAAGCAAAATATTCTTATTACCGGTACAATTATAACCACTATAATTACCTATAAATAAATTGGCAAATACTTCATTCGCAAGATTTGTTCCAAACCCAGATTGAAATCCGATTGCTATAGTTTCTTCAAAATCATTATTTTTACCAGCTTCACAACCTATGTAGGTGTTACGCCCTTTGCTCAAATTAGTTCCATATCCAGTTTTATACCCAATAAATGTATTAGCTTCATTAACACTCATATCTGTATTAGCATTATATCCAGACTGATAACCAGTTATAGTATTTTTACCTTCAATATTATAATTTTTACCCAATGAATCTATTATATTACCATATTTATCATAACAAGTATTGCATGTAGTAATTCCATCATTTGGATAAATTAAATTATGTGAGTCTAATATACTGTTATTTATTACTGTTTTGTAGTCACCTTCTCTATACAAACTATAACTAATTTCATTAAAAATATTAGAATTATTAATTATTGAGTTACAGTTTTTTAAGTATATACCTATATGGTATTGATATATAGAAGATAGTATAGATTCGCTATAACTTTGATTATCTATGGTTAATTTTATAGATATATTATCTATAATCGCATTAATATTTTCTAAATAAACACCATAAGTTTTACTAGAATTAGTACTATTAAAATTTGCATGAAATGTGTTAATATTTAACTCCATATTTGTATTTTTTATGGCGGTTTTTAAAGTTTTAAGTGTTAAATTATTTTGATTGTTATTATTTTTTATTAATATACCATAAATATCTTTAGTAGAATTTGTACCTTTAGTGACTTTAATATAGCAATTGTTAATAATATAATTATTAATATTATCGTTAATATTTTCTAATACTATACCACAATTTTGATTAGAATTTTCTTCATTAAGGATATAAATATTTTCTATTATAGGTAAATTTGAAGTACTATTATTATGATTGTAATAGATTATACTGCTAGATGTAATTGTATTTAAACTTATATCATTTTTCCTAATAATAGAAATATTGGATATTTTTGTATTAGCATTTAATATTATTAATCCACTATTAGCTGAAAAATTATTACTAGAAGTTAATCGGGTACTATTAATATCTATACTGGATTTATTACCAGAATTTCTATCCGGCAAATATATGATAGTATTATATAAACTATCGCCTATTATATCTACATATTCTTTCATAGTAATCAAATTAACTTCATTATATATTCCTGGATATACTTTGATAAGATAACGTTTATTTATGTTTGCGTCTATAATAGAATCCATAGCATCAGAAATATTTAAAAAGTCTGCCTTTTCATTACCTACGGTTAATATGCTATAATATATAGACGAAAATATTCCATTGTTTATCAATAATGTTCCTTCTTGTAATTGCGATGATATGTTATTTATATAATAATATAGGTCATTACTTATAGTATTAGTCCCACCTTTAATATTAGAAAATATAATTTCGGATGTATAGTAAGTTGTTAAATTGCATGTAGTATATTCACTAGAAGATATTGGTAGTGTTTCTAAATTGTAATTTGTATTTAAAACTAAAATATCATATATCAATGAAGACTCACTTGATTTTTCAACCGAATATACTCTGACTAATTTATTATTAACATGTGTAGTATTATTTATAATATCTATTTTAATGAACTGACCAGATTTAATATTATTAAACTCCGATGAACTTGATGAATCGAGTTTTATAATATCTCTACCATTTTTTGATTGAAAATTAATTTTTATATTATTTAATATGATAGTAGATGTAGATATATTTTTAATACCATAAGAATTATAGTTATACAAATTATTTGAATTTATAATGGATTTATTAATTTTATGATGTGTTTTATCATTGTATATACCATAATTTATAGACTTACCATTAATATTAATATCAGTATTATTAATTTCTAAATTAGTAGCATCTTTTGAATAAATACCATAATTTATATTACCTGTACGATTAATATTAATTTTACTATTATAAATATAACAATTTGTAAAATTATCATTCTTTATTCCCATATTTATATTGTTATTTCCTATATCATCTAATGTAATTGTAATGTCTGTAGCAGTAATATTACTATACTGATTGTATATGGCTATATTATATGGGACTATATCACCCAAATTAATATCTATATTATCTAAGTAAATTGGGCCATATATACTAGATATATTATTTAAATTAGGTGGTATACCTATTTTAATGCTTATAAATGTATCCATACCAGAAATATTAATTGATGTATTTTTAATAGTTAAATCTTTAATAAAACAATTGTTGCCTTTGATAAGTATATTATATAATAATGTACTATCAAATACAGGATTAGTTGATGGTAAAGTAATAATAGTATCATTTCTACCAGAACCAATAATACCAACATAATTTAATATATTACCATCCTTTGTACCATCATCTGTTAAAAAAATTTGTTCGGCATATTCTCCTGGAGAAACTTGTATAATATATGGATTAGTTGCAGATGGTTTTTTATCATTTGATAAATTATTAATATGGTTAATTGCTTCAGATATAGTATTAAAATCAGAGGATGAAAATGAACTAGGTGGATCACTTATAGTCATATTAGTGTTAGTATCAAATTCGGGGGTAGTAATATCACCAGATTGTGTATGTGTAGACTTAGATACTGTTACTATATTTTGGTCGATTTTACTTATACCATATGCAAAAGATGAAAGTTTACCATTAGAATCTATATATAAATTTGACCCTACTTTTATCCCTCCTACAATATTTGTATTAGCCTTTTTTAATGTAAATTCTGCCCAACCATTAGGATTAATTACTGAACTACTGGTTTGTATATAACCTTCAAAAGTATTAGTATCTTTATTAAATCTCATAGTACCTAACTGTCCATTTACGTCATTGTAAGATTGTTTCGAGTTTGTGTTACTATATGGTTGTAATCTTAAATCTTTGGCAGAAACATGTGTGAAGTTTCCAGAATTAGACATATTGTTATATATATATATTATTATCTTAAATATTTTTCCAATTAATAGACAAATAACTTATTATCAATAAATTTAAGACACTATTAAAAATCAATAATATTAATAAGTGATAAATTATACATTTGTTATCAATAAAAGTTATTTACTAATTAAAATTAATTAAAATTTATTTATTATGTATTTTAAGGAATATGTAATATTCTAGATAACTGAGTTAATAATCTAAAATAAATAGTATTTTTATATATTTATTGATGATAAGATGTTTGTTAGATAGGTATTATAAATTAAACTTGATTTATCCTATTGTTCAAATGTATATTATAAAATTTTTATATATATTTATTATAAATGTCCAACAAAAAAATATTAATTAAATTAATAAATAAACAATATGGAGTCCAAATTTCACACCCTCCTAAGAAGGTTTCTAAAAAAAAAATACCAGTATCAACTCCAAAGAGAGTAAAAAAAAAATTACCAGTACCAACCCCAAAGAGAGTAAAAAAAAAATTACCAGTACCAACCCCAAAGAGAGTAAAAAAAAAATTACCAGTACCAACTCCAAAGAGAGTTTATAAAAAGAAGATTATTGATTGTAATTTAAAAATTAGTAGTTTTATTATGCCTAACAAACTATGTATAACAAAAACACCATTCATAATACCAGCTGAAGTGGGAAAACGTATTAAAGATATATCTATATTGTTTTTATTATTACAATCACATATCAGTATACACGGTCTATCAGAAGACACAGAATTTATATATATATCTTCTGGTACACAAGGTAGTGTTTGGAAATTTAAAGATTTCGATGGTTCGTTAAAAATATTAAAAATACCGAATCTTCAGAAATTTAGTGATTTATTTAAAACACAATATGGAAAATTACACATAAATGATTTTAATTTAGATGAAAATGATATAATTAATGTATTTAATACATTTTCAGCTAAAGAATTTAATGATTTTAAATTATTGAATAATATATTATCCAAAATAGATATATCAAAAGAACCGATACAGATAAAGTCTACAACTACGGATATAAGGAATGGAACGTTGTTATATAATAAAAAGAGTTTATATTTAAATTTAGTTATAAAAGATTATATTAATGGTTTAACACCAACATCTAAAGACGTAGCACAAATTAAAAACATCCTAAAATATACAGGCATTCATGATTTAAAAAAAGATAATATTATTAAAAAAGGAACTGATTTTTATCTAATAGATTTTTTAATATAATAAATATTCTATCTTCTATCTAATAGGTCTAATATATATAAGAATAGATTTATTATGTCTAAATAAAGTGACAGCGCTGCAAACACATAATCCTCGTCATCATATTGATGTTTTTTATGTTTTCCACCGATAATCAATTGTGTATCATATACAATATAGAATGAAAATATTAGTGTCCCTATAGAAGAATATATTATATTGTAGATATTATCCTTCATAAAACCACTTATGACACCCATAAATAATAATATTATTAATACTGATAAAAGATATGGACCAAATCCAGTAAAATCATATTTGGTTTGGAATGAAAACAGTGTTAATCCTAATGTAATTAAACACGTTGCGCCACCAGCTAAAAGTAATGTATTTGTATCGTAATAACTACTAATAACTCCTATATTATATGATAAAAATATAGTAAATAGCGATAATATAATATAATTCCATGGTTTTTTTCTCGCTATAGAGGTACAAGCTAAAATAATCATTAGAACAAATTGAAAAATAATACTAGTAATTAACATCGCTTCTCCATTTGTACCTTGTATGTAATCTTTAATTTTTTGATTGTAAACAAATAGAGAACATATGCCTACGGTAAACATTAGTTGTAAATATAGAATACTGTACACTTTTTTGATAAATAAATTTCTATTTGTTATTGTACTTTCATAACTAGGAGGTCTATCTAATAATCCGGTTTCATAATCCATTATTTTTTATGATAAAAATTTCTTTAAATAATTTATTTCAATTTGTTTTATTATACCAAGTATAGAAAGGTAAATAGTCATACCATGTATGTACATATTCAGTCTCATCAGATTCTTTGGTTTCATCTGATTCATTAGTCTCATCTGATTCTTTGGTTTCATCTGATTCATTAGTCTCATCTGATTCTTTGGTTTCATCTGATTCATTAGTCTCATCTGATTCATTAGTCTCATCTGATTCATTAGTCTCATCTGATTCATTAGTCTCATCTGTTTCATCCGATTCATTAGTCTCATCTAATTCTTTGGTTTCATTTGGTTCTTTGGTTTCGTCTGATTCTTTGGTTTCATCCGATTCATTGGTATCCTTTGGAATATAAATATCTGATTTAATAGGTTTTTCAGATTCTACAACATCTATTACTTTTGTATATTTACTAGGGATTGTACATTTTGTTGAAAATTTACATTCTTTCTTAGAGTTATAGACAGTTGTTGTACACGAAGCAATTGGATATATCGGAGTTGGTTTATCGTAATTATTTAAATTATTATTTACGAATTTATATGGATAAAAATTTTTAGAATTTTCCTTTTTTTTCTTAAAAATTGTGCTATTTCTAGGTCTTAATGGATATTTATCATTTAAATTATATATTGGTATTTTATTATCATTTTTGTTGTTTTTCTTTATTATATGAGTGGGAAACATTTATATTATAATAAAATATTTTATTTGTGAGATTTATACTAATTTTTATTAAAACTATCAGTAATATTCATTTGTAAATTATTAGAATCTTTTTTTTTTCTACCTCTTTTTTTCTTGGGTTCTTTTTTAATAGTTGATATTTCTTTTTCAAAATTAGTGTTTGCAATATTTAATGTATTTGATTCTTCATTGCCATCTGATGTTTCATTATTAGATTCTTCGTTAGATGATTCATTCGATGCTTCATTGGATGATTCATTAGATGCTTCGTTATCATTGGATGCTTCATTATCATTAGATGCTTCGTTATCATTGGATGCTTCATTATCATTAGATGCTTCGTTATCATTAGATGCTTCGTTATCATTAGATGCTTCGTTATCAATAGATGCTTCGTTATCGTTAGATGCTTCGTTATCATTAGATGCTTCGTTATCGTTAGATGCTTCGTTATCATTAGATTCTAAACTATTTGTTCTATTTAGAGAAATATCAATTGATTCATTATCCGAAATATTATCAATTACCAATACATTATTCTTTTCATTGCAGCTATTCGATTGTTGTAAATTATCTAATACTTTTTTTATAGATATTAGATCATTATCAATACTATTAAATTTGTTTGTGTAATCATTTTCACACACAGATAATTGCTTACAAATATTTTCTTCTATATTTAAAAGTTTAGAATTAACTGTTTCTATTGAATTTCGATTTTCTTGTACATAATCTCTTAATTTTAAAATAGCTTGTTTAAGTTTATTTATTTCCATTTAATACAATATAACAAAGTTTATTCTTTAAATTAATATAGTTGATGATTCTAAAATTATTTTTCTTAAATATGATTCTTTAGTATTTAATATTAAATTAATTGCATCTATCAAATTGTTCATTTTATTTATATCTTTTTTATTATCCGCTATTTCTAACAATAAGCTATTAATAATATTTATTTCTCTATCACTCCATAATTTTTTTAATTCTTGATAAATTATATTATTTGTATCATCATTTAATACATCATTACTCTCTATTTGTGTTTTCTCAATAATATTAATATAATGTTTAATGGAGTGAGATATAGTTGAATTTTTAGTATACGAGCTTGCTAATATTTCTAAACCATTTTTACTAAAAGTAAAAATATTTTTTACAGTTTCATTGTTAATATCATACCATTGTGTTGATTTAACTATAGGATAAAATAAATTATGTAAATCTTCTCTTCCGTCCCCTTGTGACCATCTAATAGGACCTTGTAAAAGATTTGGTTCATGAAATGATATGCTATTATTATTAATACTAATTTTTGTACCTATAGGTTTAAATGTTAATAATCCTAATTTAATTATGCAGGTTAAAGGGTCTAAAATTACATTTTTATTTTGTTCTTTTTTAAAAAATTTAGAAAAAAAATTATAATATTCTAATAAAATATTTGACATTATATATAAGTATCTAATAAAATTATTTAAGTAAATAAAAATTGATAATATTATTTTATTTATTAATAATATAAAATGATTATACCAGTCAGATGTTTTACATGTGGAAAAATACTAGCTAATAAATGGGATACATACAAGGAACTAGTAAGAACCGACCCAGAAAAAAAGCATGGTGAAAATTTATTAGTTTTATCATTAGAAAATATAAAAAAAACCCCAGAAGGGAAGGCTTTAGATAAGCTTGGCTTAACTTGTATAGGTTGTAGACGTCATATGTTAAGTCACGTAGATTTATTAGCCGATATATAATAATTTAATAAACACTTTGTATACTATTTTTTTTAAATAACAAGTTAGTATTAATAATAGATTATTAACACTAATTTAATATTTTCTTAATAATTAAATATTTATTATAGATATATGGATTATAAAAATAATATTTTTATATTGATAATACCTTTATTTATTTTTATATTTTTATTAATTAAAAAGGATAATAATAAGGAAACTTTTATTAGTAAATCTAATACTAATAATAGTAATACAATATTAATATCAAAAATTATTAATAGAAATTTATCTTCTACACAATCCTTTTTACAAAATAAAAATATAGATAATATACTTGATTTAGTTAATTACAGTAATGAATTAACTATTAAAGAAAAAAAAAGACTGGATGGTTATTTAAAACTAATAAAGGTATATTTATTGTATGATGATAAAATATTAATACTTTTAAATAACAATATACATGATATAAAGAATCTTTTAGATAATAAGCACTATTTATCTCCTAAGGAAATTTTTGGTTTAGAATATTATAGTCTTGGTAAAGTTCCATCTAAGTATTATTTTGAACTTATAAATATTATAAATTTAAGTCCAAATACTTCAAAAAAAGATATATATGATATCTTGATATTATTTGAATATTATGATATTCTTAATTTACGAAATAGTTTAAGTAATTCTGATATTACATTACAAATTAAATTGGGGAAAAATGGATGGATGTATAAAATATTGAAACATATTAAAGATAATAAATATAATGATACTATTTTAATTAAATATAAAATTATTGATAAAGTTAATGTTATAATAGATAAATTAGATATACAATATAAAACAGTAGATATTAATGATTTAGATAAAACTGATTTTTCCGAGATTGAATTTAAAAGTAATGAAGATAAATTAAAACATTTCAGAGAGAAATATCATAAAGAGTTATATGAAAAAGAGTACAAAACTATAGAGACATTAAATAATATTAGTAATATTGAATTAACTCCCAAACCTTTAGATTTTGATATTTTATTGAAAGAATTTTCAGACTCTATGATTAATATTTTAAATGAGTTAATAGTTTTATTTTCTGGTAATAGTAATCAACTAGAAAATTTAGAAATTGAACCATATATAGAGAATAGTGACTTAATTAAAAATAGTTGGAATAAATACATATATTATTTTAGAATGGTTGGTAAAATTCTTTTCATAAATGATAGAATATTATATTTTGGTATATTACTAATAATTTTATCAATAATTATGTTAATATCTAATAATTAAAATTAAAACCTTTTCTTTGATAAACACTATTAATATGCTCTAGTGCGATATTATAACATGCCATTCTAAGATTGATATCTTTATTTGTACTGTATTTGTATGCTTCATTATATGTTACTGTCATTTTGTGTTCTAATCTTTTTAATATTTCATCTCTATCCCAATATTCATATCTTTTATTTTGTAACCATTCATAATAACTAACTATTACCCCACCAGAATTAGCTAAGATATCAGGTATTATGTAAATATTTTTAGATTTTAGTACTTCTTCTGCTTCCAGGTCTATTGGACCGTTAGCAGCTTCAACTATTAATTTACAGTTTATAGATTTAGCTTCATCTCCACATATTACTAATTCTAAAGCAGCAGGAATAATAATATCACATTCAGTACTAAAAAAATCCTCTTTTGTTATTTTAGTACCGGAATTATAATTTTCTATTGAGCCATTTTCTTTTACATAATTTTTTAATTTGAATATATTAAATCCTTCTGGATTTTTTATATATCCTGAATGGTCTCCGACAGCAGTACAGATCAATCCTAAATAAGATAAAAATATTGCTGTATTTGAACCAACATTTCCGAATCCTTGAATAATATATGTTTTTCCACGTAAATCAAAATTGTTAAGTTTAGCCCAATTTTTGATGCACGTTACTACACCGAAACCAGTAGCTTCTTCTCTACCTTGACTTCCACCACATTGTATAGATTTACCTGTGAAACAACTTATATGTCCATGACTAATGGTTTGGTATGTGTCTGACATCCAATCCATAATTTGACTATTAGTTCCCATATCAGGTGCAGGTATATCTGTATTTATTCCAATATATTTGTATAAATATTTAGTATATGTTCTAGATATAATCTCCAATTCATTACTTGAAAAATCTCTAGGATTAATTTTAATACCACCCTTTGCACCACCATAAGGAAGTTTTTGTAAAGCTGTTTTTATAGTCATCCACATAGACAATGATTTAATTTCATCTAAATATATATGTTCACTAAATCTTAATCCACCTTTGTATGGACCAAGAATATTATTATGTTGAACTCTATAAGATTTTAATAGTTTAACTGTATTGTTGTCCAATTTAACAGGTATATTAATAATAATTTCATTTTTCGGTTCTTGTAAAATAGTTTTAATTTTATCATCAATATTACTAATCTCTAAAGCTTTATTTAACTGTTTTTGTGCTAATTCATATAGATTTTTATCGCAATTCATGGTGTATTATATATATATATAATTATATTTAAAATTTTACTTAAGATAAATAAGAAATATTACTATATAAA
>Ga0209634_1002590_pt1 | contig 12570 bp, 9 predicted proteins | sample LinPmetageLP40_FD_184043 | JGI IMG/M metagenome (GOLD analysis project Ga0209634, IMG submission 184043) | Marine viral communities from the Pacific Ocean - LP-40 (SPAdes) (version 2) | ecosystem: Environmental > Aquatic > Marine > Oceanic | place: Pacific Ocean | collected 2010-08-26 | reverse complement strand
GATTCGTGAATCAATCGTTAGAGCACACGCAAGAGGTATTGAAAATGCTATCCTAGTGGGTGACCACGCTGATGGTGTTTATGGTACTTCACAAGCCACATTTGATGGTTTGATTGCTATCGCTGCTGCCGCTAACTCAAGTGCGTCTCACGTAACTCAGTCAGCTACAGCTTTTGCTTCTGAATCTTTAACAGCTCTAGACCTTCTAGCAGCTAGAAAGAAAATGGGCAAATATGGAATGAATCCAGCAGATGTTACTTTTATTGTTAACACACAAGAATACTACAGCTTATTACAAGACGCTGAGTTCCAAGATGTCAACCTAGTTGGCGACATGGCAACTAAGTTGAGTGGTGAAATTGGATCAGTCTTTGGCTCTAAAGTCATAGTCTGTGATGAATTCAAAACTCCAGCAGTTTCTAAGTTCTACGCTTGTGCAGTTTACACTAAAAACTATGTAATGCCTAGACTAAGAGGTGTAACAATCGAATCTGACTACGAAGTAGCTAATCAGAGACGAGTACTTGTTGCTTCTCAGAGATTAGGGTTTACTGACATGATTGCAGGTGCAACTTCAGTTCACGCTTTACAGTACAAAGGTAGTTAATACCTAATGCGAATATTTGGAGGGAGTTTAACTTCCTCCAATGTTTTTTAAAAAAATTATGGCAGATTTAGTAACATTACAGCAATACAAAGACTTTATGGGTCTCACTGGCGTACAAACAGACGCCCGTATTAATGTAATCATTGACTCTGTTAGCCTATTAGTTAAAAACTATTGTGGTACTGATCTTATAGATCATTATTCAAGTGCAAAAACTGAATACTTTGATATTAAAGACGGTCTTACTACAAAAGTTATGCTAACCGAAGGACCCATTGTAGCGGTTACTTCAGTATCAGAAAGAGAATCACAGGCAGATGATTATATTGTCCTCATTACGGAAAATTCCAATAATAGTGGCAAATATGAATATATTGTAGATACTCTCACAGATAGTATAGTTCGCACAAATGAAAATGTGGACAAAGCTTTTCCAAGAGGCAGAAAAGCAGTAAAAGTAATTTATACCGCAGGGTATAGTGCTACTCCAGAAGATTTAAAATTAGCAGTATTTGATTTGATTAAGTACTACTTAAAAGATGAAAGCAGGGAAAGAATGACTATTGCAGGAGCAACAGTAGAAAACCCAGGCTCTAGTAGTCAACCAGGTAATCCAGGTTTTCCAGACCATATTAAAAGAGTGCTGGATATGTACAAAGTTTATACCTAATGTCAGTAAGAGACTTAGATAAAGACTTACAAGAAATATTTGATTTAACAGTTGGAAAAGACGGTGATAAACGAGTTATTCGAGTACTAAGACGAATATTAAATAGAGCAGAATCAAGAGTAACAGTCGATTCACAGACTTTCGGTACAGACTTAAGAGCACAGTACAAAAAAAGAACCGGCAAAGAACCTAGCGCAAAAGTAATGGAAGGCTACGGTAATCTTGGAAAAGATATTGTAAAAGGTTGGGAAAACAAAGTTAAGACCGATAAGTCTATGACTTTAATAAGTAAGTCTACTACTGTAATTGTATTTGTAATACAAGAAAAAGAAGGTGCTAAGAAAGGTACATTACGTGATAACTTTAGTTTATTTAGAAAAGAAAATCAAAAGATTGTTCAACCCTTAATAAAATCAAAGTATCATCATCTTTTTAGAGGTAGAACAAGAACTAAAGGTGGAGATATTAGAGCTATTGGTGATGTAGGACATGACTACTCAGTAACAGAAAAGGGAAGGGGTGGTGTAGCAGCTGGAATGCTTGACAACTTACTAGCAGGAGACTTTGATAACCCTAATGATAGAGACAAAGTTCAAAAAGTTAGAGATGGTCTTGCTACTGTTGGATTAAAGGCTTCAGAAGTATTAAAAATATCAGGCTCTGGCAGTACAATGAGAAGTACGACTACTATTAGTCTTTCTTTAGAATCTGATACCTCTAACAGAACAAAACAAGATACAGATAAAAAAGCTGGAGAAGAAATTAGAGGCTATCTTAAAGATGCTCTAAAGAAAACAAAAGGCAATCTTAGTAGTGGTGCTAAATATGTAAATAAAGAAGGTTCAACACCCTTTATAGATCAAGTAGGAGAAGCAATAGTTAATACTCCTTTTAAGATGTCTATGTACCGAAAAAGAAAAGCAAAAAATGCAACTAGATATAAAAGACCTGTAAAAAATGTAAACAAAGAGAAAAAAGCTAATAAATCTAGACAGGTAAAAGGAAAAAGAAATAATATAACAGGTGGCGGAGTAGATAGCGCAATGGTTGCATCACTCACAAAAGGACAACGAGCAGCAGATCCTAAAAAAGAAGATTTTGCTATAAAGATAAGAAATTTATTAAAGGTTAAGAGAGCAATAAATGCTCGATTACCCGCAGAGGTTAGAAGAAATATGGGAAAACCTGCTCTTACAAATAGAACAGGAAGATTCTCAAACTCTGCAAAAATAACAAGTATTATGCCAGCAGCACAAACATTGATGGTAAAATACACATATCGGTTAAACCCATATGAAACATTTGAAAATACAGGCAGTAAAAAGTGGCCCTCTGGGTATAATCCTAAACCTTTAATTGCCAAAAGTATAAGAGGATTAGCATTAGGTTTAATGAATGATAAATTAACAATTAGGAGAGAGTAGTGGCATCAACATATAGAACAGCAAGAAAAAAGATAGTAGATGCACTAGTCGACAAACTTAAAGGAATTAATGGGATACACCCTTTTAATTCCAACACATTTAATAATGTTCATGGACACATGATATTTTTAGATCAAATTCAGGAGTACCCAAAAATTTGTGTAATCGCTGGAGATGAAGCTAGGGAATACCAACCTGGTGAATTTAAGTGGAGATTTTTGACTTTGGAAGTAAGAGTTTACATTTCAAATCAAGAAGATTCACAGGAAGCTTTAGGTCTTTTAATGGAAGACATTGAAAGAGTTATAGACGACAATGATATTCTGGTTTACGATTCAACTGTAGACCCGAGTTTAAAAACAACTTCCTTAACTTTAATAACATTATCAACAGACGAAGGAGTATTAGCTCCTCTCGGAATTGGCGAAATGGTAGTAGAGTGTAGGTACTAATCGAAATTACAAAGCAGGTAAATATCTAGCTAAGTACTTTCAAAGACGATAAAATAGGAGAAAAGCAATGGCTTTAAATCTATCAAGAAATACCAAAGTATTCGTTAGCTCAGCTAACGGAGTTCCCACTGCAGGTGGCGGATTACTTACTTCTTATATTCAAACTAAAGGTTCTGGATATGCTGTAGGTGATATCGTAACACTAACTGCAGGTGGCGGATCAGGTGCTAACGCTAAGTGTATAGTATTATCTATATCAGGCTCAGGTGCTGTTGAAACCGTGGGTATTCCTAATAACTTTAGGGGTAACAACCACGTAACATATGCGTCAAACAATACTAATGGTACATTAACAGAATCCGCTGTACAAAGCTTCGCAGGAACTAATAATAGTTCAGCTTCAGGCTTAGTATTACGCGTGCTTTCTGTATCGGGAACAACAACTGCCGAAGGTGCAAGAGCAGGAACAGGACGTTTCAGAGGAAACTCAACTGCCTGTAACACATTCAGAATTGGTGTATTAGACGGATATAGCTTCTCACAAGGAAGTGAATCTACTGATGTAACTATATCAGAAGCTGGTGCAGCACCGAACAGGGGTTCAAAAAGATTCAATGATTCTTTACCACCTGCAGAATGGTCATTCGGTACTTATGTACGACCTTTCAAGCATGGTGCAGCAAGTTGGAGAGCAAATGGAACATTCGACATGGTTGAAAATATACTATGGTCTGCTTTAGCAGGAACAGGATTATCCGACGCAACAGGCTCAGCAATAGCTACCAGTACTGGTACAACAGGCGGAGCTCTAGTAGACTTTTTAGAATCAGACGTTCATGAACTTATGAAACTTAGCATATTCTTCGTACTAGAAAATACAACTTACAGACTGAATGACTGTCAAGTCAACAGTGCTGAGATTGATTTCTCTATTGACGGAATAGCACAAATTTCATGGTCAGGTAATGCAACAACTATTGACCAAGTAGAAACAGCAATCGAAGATCCTTCAAAGCATCAAATCGAAGCATTTGACGCTGATGGTTCAGGTACTACTCATACAAGTGCTAGTACAGATACTTTTGCAGAAGGTTATAACTTTGCTGACAATGTTGGTCCACAAGACGCAGATTACTTAAGAAACAAACTATCTTCACTATACCTTGACACAGACGCGCAAGGCGGTGGAAAGGCTTCTGGTGGTTTAGATGACAGAACTTATGATATTAATATCACAGGTGGGTCAATATCTATCCAAAATAATATTACTTATGTAACACCAGAAACAATCGGTATCGTAGATAAACCAATTGGATCCTTCTCAGGATCAAGATCTATCTCTGGGACATTAAATATGTACTTAGATAACAAATCAAATGGATCTAACCAATTACTATCAGACCTATCAGATGCTAATGACCTTGTGTCAAATATATTTGATTTACGCCTATATATGGGTGTAGCAGGAGCAGTAGGCTCTGATGGAGACGCAATGGGGTCAGACGACTTTACAGCCCCAGGTGTAGAATTTAATTTACCAAAAGCTCAACTATCAATACCCGCTATTGAAGTTGCAGATCTAATTTCTGTGTCAGTCGAATTTATGGCTCACGGAACAGATCTACTAACTGGTGATGAAATGAAAGTCAAATACTTAGGTTCTACTACTCACAGTCAAACAGGTTATGCTGCGACTGGATCAGGAGACAGATCAGTAGCATCCTAAAAAATGTCTTATAGTTTTCTCAAGGAGAGTAAGCTATTTATAGTATATGGCAGTGGGAATGGAGTAAAACATAGAATTTACACTTCCTCTGCCATATCTTTTTCGCAAACATTTGCAAGCGATTCGTTCTCAGTAAAGACTCTGCACGATCAATCAAAAATGTTTGAAGGCGCAAAAATAACGAAAGCCAACCCGGCTAACTTTGAATTTGATGTCCCTCTCACAAAAGAAAAAGATGAAAGTATAGTAATAGATTTGTTGAGTGATGAAACTGCAGGTCAGTTAGAATCATTTGATATTTACTTACAAACTAATCAGAGTACTTTTAAATTAGAAAATGCAATAATTACAGGAGGAGCAATCGACTTTGGTCGAAACAATCCTCTCACTATTAGGTTGCAAGGAGAAGGAACTAAATTTTCAAAGGTTGGTAACGAAAGTTACAACATTCCTAGCGATTCGACTCATTCTGAGTCCGCTACAAGAACCCCTTTGATGGTTTATCCAGTTGTTACAATAGATAGTCTAGATATGAATAATATTACTAGTCTTACTGTTAATATACAAAATAACATAACCTGGACACCATTTGAAACCCTCCAAAGCAGCTTAGCAGTTACTGATGCAAGTAATGTAATGCGCGTGTCTAATTATACGGTAGAAAAGAGAGTAATATCGGGAGCTATTTCTCAATACCAAACTGACAATAATATAAACCAATTTGATGATTTTAGTACTACTGCTAACATAACTTTAAAAGGTATAAAAGTCGAAGATGCAGCAAATGCAACTCCTTTTATACAGTTAGCACTAAATCCAGCAACTTTTACTGCAAGAATGAATCCTTCGGAAGTATTCATGCAAAGTTATGACTTTAGTTATACAGGAAGTGCTACAGTAGATTCTATAATTACTCAATACGAAAATTCATAGGAGAATTTAACACATGGAATTAAAAAACTTATTAGTGGATAGTAAAACCACTTGGGTCGAGTTTCCAGGGCTAGCAGACTTTGAAGTTGAACTAGCTAACTTATCCCGAAAAGAACTGGTATCATTAAGAAAAAAATGTACTACAAACAAATTTAACAGAAAGACAAGAGCTTTCGAAGAATCCTTAGATGACGAAAAGTTCGTAAAAGAATTTACACAATCTACCGTAAAAGGTTGGAAAGGATTACAACTAGGGTATTTAGAAGATTTACTACTAGTTGATTTAAAAGGTCAAGACGTAAATAAAGAGCTTGACTATAACGAAGAAAATGCGCTACTATTAGTAGAAAATTCAAGCGAATTTGATAATTGGCTCAATGAGGTAGTCTTTGATTTAGAAAACTTTCGTACTAACTTCAAAGCAAACGATAAAGGATCGACTGAAAGTATACCTAGCGAATGATAGAATAGGTATGACTAAAGACCAGTATCTGCGAATGGTAGAGCAAACTGGCGAAGAAATAGATTGGGAAAGATGTCCTCCAGATATAGAGGACTTCCCCGATTCGGTATTAGATAGTTTGAACATATTTCATTCCTTAGGGAATAAAGTATATCCAGAAATAGGATATGTAGGAAAAGATTATTCAAATAGAGATATATTTTTTGAGCTTTACGATATTAAAGAAGAATACCAACAAGATTGGACAATGGAATTACTCTTGTTTCTAGAAAATGAAACAGTAAATGAGTCACAGCGTCAGCTAAAAGCTGAATACGATAGGATGAAGAAGAAATAGATGGCCGACGATAAAATTATATTTGAGATACGCGCTACTGCTAAAGGAGTCAAGGTTGTACAGAAACAAACCGATGACTTAGCGAAATCTACTGAAAGAGCAGATAAAAGTACGAAAAAACTCGATAAATCTCGTGATGCCTATAATCGTCGTGAAAAAGGTGCTGCCAATATATCATCTAATCAAACTAAAAATTTCTCCAAAATGCAACAAGGCATTGATGGAGGAGGCGGATCTGGCGGGCTAGTTCGTGCATATGCATTACTAGCCGCTAACGTGTTTGCCTTAACAGCAGCTTTCGGAGTTCTTTCGAGATCTGCACAAATAGACACCTTAACTCAATCTATGGAAATATTGAGTACTACAGGTGGAACATATATCAAAAACTTAGCTAAAGATATGCAAGAAGCTTCAGGCTTTGCTATTGACTTGGCTCAAGCTTTTTCTCAAGTATCCTTGGCTTCTAGTGCTGGTTTAAGTACTAAAGAAATAGAAGGACTAACTAAAGTTGCAAAAGGTGCTGCAATCTCACTAGGTAGAAACTTACCAGACGCTATGGATAGAATATTCCGTGGTGCAATTAAACTCGAACCAGAAATACTAGATGAAATTGGTTTATTCGTTCGTGTGGATGAAGCCGCACAAAAATATGCAAGAAATAACAATAAAGTTGTTTCTTCACTAACACAGGTGGAAAAAAGACAAGCTTTTTTAAACGAAATTCTAGATCAAGGATTGAAAAAGTTTGAAGAATACGCTGAAGGAATTAAACCTGATCCTTATGTAAGATTAGGTGCAGCTTTAGGAGATATTGCTCAAGGTGGATTAAGTTTAGTAAACACTGTTTTTGGGCCCTTACTTAGTTTCTTAGCAGAATCAAGAACTATACTAACAGCAGTATTTGGAGTACTTGTATTTTCTTTAATTAAAAAGGCTATTCCAGCTTTAGGCCAGTTTAATATGAACTTAGCTGAAAATGCAAGGGAAGCTGCAGATAATGCGAGAGAATACACTGCAGGAGTAAAAGCAACAACAACAGCACAAGTACAAGCAGACAATGAAAAATTACAAAGTACAAAAGATCGTTTAGAAGGAGAAAGAAAATTAACTGGTAAAATGAAAGGTCGTGCTGGTCAAGGTAAAGAGGCTGTTGCAACAAGAAAAGCTTTAAAAACAGAGATGAATGCTGAAAAAAGATTAGGTCATTTAAGGGATAGAGAATTACAAATTAACAAACAAATACATGGATCAGGAAAGGCACAACAAAAACTTTTAAAAGAAGATTTAAAACTATTAAAGAAAGAACTTAAAAATTTAGAACAACAAGAAAAATTAACAAAGAAAATAGCTGATAACACTCTAAAAGGACAAATAGACCCTAAAAAAGGTTCTGTTACAGATAGAAGGCAAGAAAAGCTTGATGTAAGAGCAAATAGATCAATGATTGTAGCGGATGCTTCAGGTGTTGCTGAAAGTCAAGGCGTAATGGCCGGCTTTAAAGAAATGAATAAAGGCTTAGAAAAGAATGATAAGAATTTAGGTAGATTTGGAAAAGCAGCAGTTAGAGCTAAAGGATCTATAAGTATTTTAGGTACAGGACTTTCAAGAGTTATGATGATGCTTGGTCCTTGGATGATGGCATTTAGTATGCTATCACCTATACTTATTGCTTTTGGAAAACATCTAGGTTTTGGTAATGAGCAATCTAAAGCATTAGGAAATACAATAGATAAAGTATCCGATCAAACAGAAAAACTAGCAGAAAGATTTAAAGTACAAGTTGAGTCTAGTAGAGATGTAGAACTTAGTTTCAGAGAACAAAATAAAGCCGTAATTGCGTATAATAAAGGTCAAATAGAAACTAGTCAAAATATTCTTCAACTTTCAGAAGACTTAGTTGCTTTTAAAGACGAGTTAGGTTTTGTTACTGGATTATGGGAATTTTTTAAGTCTGGGTTTAACATGAGTAAAGAACAAAAAACTGTTTCCCAACAAATAAAGTCAATAACTAATAGTATTGACGCTGCTCTCGATAAAGGAGACAAAAGTAAGTTAAATCAATATCTTGGGCTTGATGCAGACGGTAACGATACAGGAGCAGCATTGCCAGGTGCAAAAGAGTATATAGATGCAGTTAAAAATGTTACTTCAGCAGAAAAAGCTGCTGCAGATGCTTCAGAAGGTATTAGTGAAGAAAGAATGGCAGCAATACAGAAAACGATTCATGAGAGTACAACTGCGGCTAGAATAGATGCTCGTACTGGTTTATTTGTAGGTAATGTGAGAACAAAATTAACAGAGGCTGATAAAAAATATGCACAAGGTTTACTACGACTTAAAAACGCTAAAGATGGCGTAGTGGAGGCTGACAAGAATATTACAAGAGACCAAACTAAGATTGCTGCAAATGCGGTAGAACAGATAAAATTTGACAAACAAAGAGTTGAGACATATATGGCTATGGAATCCGCTTTAGAAGGAGCATCTGAGGGTATTTCAAAATTCCAACAATCATTTTCACAAACAACAAAAGTAGATGATGTATTAAGTAGTTTTCAGCAATTAACTGGAGCATTAGAGGGTCTTGATACCATGGCTGACGGAGAAAGGACAAAATTCTTTGCAGACTTTGATAAAGCAGATAATCCTTTTAACAAAATATTTATGGATACTGAAAAGACACAAGAAGCTTTTGAAGCAAGAATAGTAGAAATAACCGAAGATTTAAACACATTTAGAGAAGATACAATAACAGCCGCTTCTAAGATTAAAGTGCTTCAACAAGAAATTAAACAATTTAATTCTATATTTAAAAGTGGATTAGTAGAAGCAACTGTTATTACAAAGAAACAAACATCCGTTTTAACAAATCAACTGAAGATAGAAAGAGCAAATACTTCAGCATTATTAATTAGTAAAGGTATTAAAAAAGAAACAGCTATAGCAACAATGGAATCTTTAAAGAATGCAACAACTGAAACAGAGCAACAAGAGATTTTAAATGGCTTAAATTTAGATTCAGTTTCTATAGACCAAATATCAGCACAGTTAGATAATGAAGCCGCAAAAGCTTTAGAAGAAAAAGTATCAAAAGCTACAGAAGTAGAAAGAGCCAAAATAATGGAGCTTAAACTATCCCAAGAAATACTTGGAGCAGAAAAACAACTAGCAGAAGCGCAGACAGTAGCTGCAGACCAAGAAGCAAAATTAGCAAGATTAAGAGCTACAGGTTCAACAGACTTAGACCCAGCAGCTCAAGCAAAACTTGAAATTGATGCAGCAAAATCTAGAATGGATATGACTATTAGAGAAGCTGAAATAAAACACAGTCTATTAGCTATGGAAAAAGAACTTCTAAAAGCTAGAATTATTGCTATTGACGCAGAGCTTCGAAGCAAAGATAAAGACGGCCTAGATGTAGAAGGTCTTTCAAAAGCTCTTGATGATAACGAACTTTTTAGTGGAAACGCCTTACAACAACAAATAGAAAACGCTAGATCTAAGTTTCAATTAGATATGGCTGCTACTGTTAAAACAGCGTACGGCTCAAGTATGCTAGCAGGTATTCAAGCAAGTCAGGCACAGTTTGACTCTATAGTAGCAGCTCAAGCAGAAAGAAGAGCAAAAATAGTCCTAGCTGCAGAAGAAAAAGCTAAAGCAGATGGAATAGTTGGTGAAGGTATAGTAAAAGCAGGTGAAGCCGCAGGTACAGACTTTGATAACGAAAAAGATGATAAAGGAAATAATAAAAGAAAAGGTGAAAAAGATGCTGCTAGAATGCAACAACTCAGAGCAACTACTGAAGGCTTAGCCGAAAAACTAAAAGAATTAGGACCAGAAGGAGCAGCTATTAGTGCTGTTATTACTGGTGCATTAACAATGAGTGATGCTTATGCTACATTTGGAGACAGTGCAGGTACAGCCGCAGATAAAGCAGCTTTTGCAGCTACTGCTATAAGTGCAATAAGTAGTATGATGGCGGCTCAATCAAAAGCACAAATAGCTGAAGTTGATAAACAAATAGAGGCAGAAAAGAAAAGAGATGGTAAGTCATCAGAATCCGTAAATAAAATTAAAGCACTCGAAAAGAAAAAAGAAGCTATGGAACGAAAAGCATTTGAAAGAAACAAGAAAATGCAAATGGCTCAAGCTATTGCAAGTACAGCAGCCGGTATAGCAGGAGTACTATCAGGAATTAAAGATCCAATAGTTACAGCACCTATGGCTTTTGCTACTGCAGTAATGATTGGAGCAATGGGAGCTGCTCAGTTAGCTATTATATCAAAACAGAAATATAGTGGTGGAAGTGGTGGTGTAGAAAAACCTTCAATGGGAGCTTTATCTATAGGAAAACGAGACAACAAAGTAGACGTTTCACGAGGACCCAGTGGTGGAGAAATGGCTTACATGAGAGGTCAACGAGGTGTAGGTTCAAATGCTAATGACTTTAGACCAACTGGTGGAGCATACGGAATGAAAAGCTATGCTGCTGGAGGAGAAGGAATACTTGTCGGAGAACAAGGTCCAGAAATAGTCACTCCTACACGACCAGTAGATGTGCTACCAATGACGTCTGGTGGAGCACAAAATGTAAACTTTACTATTAATGCAGTAGATGCAGAAGGGGTAGAGTCACTACTAGAAAGACAACAAGGAAACATAATAGGAATGATAAGAAGTGCTGCAAATGGATATGGACAAAACTTCTTAGAACAAGTTGATACAGATGTTGTATCAGACGCAGGATATAAGAAAGCATAATGGCATCATTTAATACATTTAATAATAGATTACCAGATCCAAATTGGGGTATAAATAACGCTGGGGACGGACATACATCTAACTATGTAGAAGGCCCTGGATTTGCCTCTGTAAAACTAGATTCGATACAACCAACAGCAATAAGCGTTACAAACAGTGGGCGAGTAACTTCTCGCTCAATAGTAGGACATAGGTGGAAAATAGATATTTCTTATAACCCCATGACTCGGGAACAGTTTGAACCTATATTTAATTTTCTTATGGAAAAAAGAGGAAGATTAAAACCTTTTGAAGTTGTACTACCTCAGTATGCAGCAACACAAGTTGCACTTCAACTTTCATCATCTAACATTAAAGTTGAAGGAGGAGATATAGCAGCAGGAGCTCCTTTCTTTAAAGCAAATCAACATAGTAATGCAACTGTTGGAAATATGACTCCTGGGGACTGTTTTACATTTAATGATTCAAATAATTCAAATCATAAAAAAGTATATAGAGTAACTCGTGTAACAAACAATAGTGATTACTTAACAGGACAACAACCTGCTACAGATGAAAGATATTATTATGTAACGCCTTCTATTGAAAAGAAAGTATCTGATAATACACCTTTGATTACTACTAACCCAACTTTTAGAGTTATGCAAAACGGAGATACTGTTTCGTATTCTCTTGGAACAAATAATTTATATGAATTTAGTCTAAGCTTAATAGAAGCTCAACCATAATGTCGACAGAAAAAACAATAAACAGTACTATTCGAGCAAATCTTCTCTCAAACGAAGATTTTGTTTATGCGCATCTTGTAAAGTTTGAACGCCCATTTGCTAAAAAAGCTGATGGAACATACCCTACAGATACAAATGCATATGCCTACTATACAGACGGTAGTCATGATATTGTTTATGACGGAAATACTTACTATGCAAATAGAGTATTAAGTGTAGGAAATTACTCGGAAACTACACAAGCTCGTGCCAGCGCTATGTCACTAACCTTAGCAGGAGAAGACATTAAACCAGCTATAGATGTTCCTGGAACTATATCTACTAGTGGAGTCTTTACTCCAACTTCTACAATCTACGAAGGATACCCGCTAGACTTTGTAGAGCGTGGGTTTAAAGAAGGAGATGAAATATCTTTTACCCATGATACTACTACTACTCTAACATATAGAATAACTAGTTTTACTATATG
>Ga0209634_1002586_pt1 | contig 12585 bp, 14 predicted proteins | sample LinPmetageLP40_FD_184043 | JGI IMG/M metagenome (GOLD analysis project Ga0209634, IMG submission 184043) | Marine viral communities from the Pacific Ocean - LP-40 (SPAdes) (version 2) | ecosystem: Environmental > Aquatic > Marine > Oceanic | place: Pacific Ocean | collected 2010-08-26 | reverse complement strand
TCAAATTTCAAGCTTTTTACTTCACAATGAAAAACACCCCTCTGTGTCTCCCCTCAAGGGGAGAATCGCGACTATCCCCTTGAGGGGATTATAGGGGTGTTTTTCTCACAGAAATAAATACAGCACATTTTTTACTCGGATGACAGTAGTTAGGAATTAACTACAGTCAAATTTCGAGCTGTTGTTTTTAGATTTTTTTTCAGAAGAAATATTTGTGCAGAAAGAGGTCGCAATTTAGCAATTCATCCACTTTTTAAAATCACTTACTCTATCACGACTAATGATAACTTCTGAGTTAAATTCAGGGCTTAATTTAAGTAGTAATCTACTGTTGAGATACGTGTGAATTTCATTTATAACTTCAGCTTTCACCAAAAATTGGCGATTGATTCTGAAGAAATCCATCGGGTTGAGAACATCTTCTAGTTGTTCGAGGGAATAATCTATTGGAAGATTTCGACTATCTTTGGTATATAAAGTACAACCTCCATCTTGATAGTGAATATAGGCAACTTCGTTGATGTCAATATTCTGAAATTGATCCCCGATTTTTATCAAAAAGCGCTTTTTATAACCTCCAGTAATAGACTTTTCCACGTTGTCCAGCTGATATGCAATTAAGTTAGCTGAGAGAGGCAGATGGTTGAGGTTTTTGAATTTACTCAGGGCATTGGCCAATTCATTTTTGTCTATCGGTTTGAGTAAGTATTCTATGCTATTGTATTTGAATGCTTTTAGTGCATACTCATCATAGGCTGTTGTGAATATGATACTCGGAAATGAGTCGAGAGACTGCAATAAATCAAAAGCTGTCCCATCGCTCAACTGAATATCTAATAACATCACATCAGGAGGAGAATTGTCACGGAACCATGTCTTTGCTTCGTCAACCGAAGACAGTACAGCCAAGATATTGATGCTACTGTCTATTTTCAAAACTAAATGCCTTAGCCTTTCTGCACTTAATTTTTCATCCTCTATTATTATTAGGTGCATTAAGTCAGTGTTAAGGAGGAGAGCATTGGGAGTTTTACTTTAAAAACTTCTTCAGATTGATAAATGACTACTTGCTTGTCAGATTTTAGATCATACCTACTCTTAATGTTATCTAAACCAATTTTGGTTGAGTTGGTGATGCCAGTTTTTAAGTTTACTTGATTCTGAATAATAATGAACTGGTCATCTTCATTGAAGATCTTTATTTTAAGTGGTTTTTCCTTACTAAAACTATTGTGTTTTACAGCGTTCTCGATGAGCATTTGTAGAGAGAGGGTAGGAACAAAAAAGCCTAAAGTGTCAATTTTGATTTGATATTCCAGCTTAATACAGTTGTCGTGGCGAATTTTTAGTAAAAAAAGATATGAATCCAATAATTCTATCTCTTTGGCTAAACTCACCATTTCACTCTCCTTATTGTCTAGAATATAGCGATAAAGCTTGGATAACTGTGCGAGATATTCTGAGGCCAATTCACTGTCTTTATGTATCAATGCATCCAAAACACTAAAATTATTAAATAAGAAGTGTGGGCTTACTTGATTTTTGAGGCTTTCGAATTGAGTTCTCATGAGCTCTTTCTGCATTCTACTTTGCTCAACTTCCATGTTGCGCATAGTTTTATGATAGACTTTGAGAATCTGAACAGATATTACTAACCAAGTGACGACATAGCTTTTTGTAATGTTAGCATAGAATTCCCTTTCAGGATCTATTACACTATTAAGCCAAACTTTTAAATAGTAATTTTCAAAATAGAGATAACCAGTTACTAAAGGAAAGCAGGCCAACGTAGCCAAAATAAAGATCATTACCAGTTTTCTGTTTGACGTTAAGTATACAGGGTGATTGTTAGCGTAATAATTTATCACTTTATCACACACTTCCCAGACACTTAATACAACAACAATAGTAAATAGCAGCAATATTGGCCAGATACTGAAGTCACAGTGCAGGTTAGCATCAATATGACCTGAATTAATTCTGAAAAAAAGATAAATGAAGGTTGAGACCAATAGTCTCAGCCCATACTTAATGATCATGCGATTCATACTCTCTATATCATACTCCCATAAAAGTACTCAATTCTAATATTCTTATTGATTGGTTACGATTTGATTTTGAGCTAAGCTCACTTTTATTGCAACACCTCTTATTTTATGTGCATTATCACCCTTGCCTTTGATTATTATACTATAAGAATCTTTGGTGGCAGATTCATCAGCGTGAAGAGTCATCAGATAGAGGTCGGCATTTATATTGTCTTGCTCGAAGTTGATGGTAATCCCATCGGGAGTCCTAGCGCTTAGTTCACCGAATTTAGTTTTCCGACAAATTTTTGATCTTACTAATTCAACACTAGTGGTCATTGATACTCCTCGCTGTAGGTTGAAACTTTTTTCTTTCATAGCCAATATTACCCCTTCCTTTGGTAAATCTTGGCTCATGATATTTGTGGTAAATAATAGTAGAATGACAAAGAACGTAGTACTTATACTTTTCATAATTAAGATAGTTTAGTTTCTCTATGAAACGCTTAACCAAAGAGTAAGTAGCTGCCATCAACTGTGTTGTTGAATAAGTGTGTCCAAAGGAGAGATATTGGACTTGAGCTGTTAGTTTATTAGGAAGGTTGAATTGGTGATCTTTTAGAAAAATAATAATTGTGGGCATAAAAAAAGCTGGACAACGTTCAGCTTTTAATAATGTTCTGTAAAAAACAATTCCTTAGTTATTGTCTTCGGTTGGTTCTTCTTCAGTGGAAACTTCTTCTACACCTTCGGTAGCTTCATCTACCCCAGTGTCTGTTCCCAAATCTAAGGCTGGAGCAGTATTTAGTTCCTGAGCAGCTTCTATGTTAGGGCTTGTGAATTGATTAGTTGGTTGTCCAGATTCTGCGACAAATTTTGATCCCATTGCTAACGCAAATAGGGTAATGGCTAATCCCCAAGTAATTTTCTCCAGTAAATCTGATGTTTTCTTCACACCAATCATGTTGCTTGCTCCAGCTCCACCGAATTGGCTAGATAGCCCACCCCCTTTAGAATTTTGAGCAAGTACTACGAGTACCAATAGTACCGAAACAATTACAATTAAAACAGTAATTAATATCATACGACCTTCTTATTTTTTGAGTCCTTCAATTTGAGTCGCAAAGTACGCCTTTTTTTGTGGAAATTTCCAAATTAATTTCTTATAAATATCTATTGCCTTGTCTTTGTTTCCTTGTTTGATAAGAATTTGTGCGAGATTCTCAGAGGCAAAGTTCTCTTCAATTTTGGTGCTACTTACAGAGAGGTCTTTTTGATCTTCATCCAAATCAGATTTTGCTTTCCCCTTGGTGATTTTTGGTGGTGATTTTATGAACTTTTCAATAAGATCCACTTGTTCCTTTTGACTGAGATTTTTATTCCCTTTCTTTGGAGATTTCGATGTTGATTTTTCGGCTACTTTATCTTTTTTTTTGGACGTAGTCTTTGTTTTTGGTTTGCTCTTGCTCTTTGTGGGGGATAATTTCTTCTCCTTTTTTTTCACTGAATCTATCATTAAATTTTCAAAAGGTTTTTTGCTCTCTTGAAGTTCATGTAGATGGGTGAATAGGTTTTTTCTTAACTGATCAATTTCAGACAGGGTGGATGGAGTGCTTTTGAAGCTTCTAATTTCCTTTTTGGCGTTAATCGATCCACTGGTTTCTTTTTGAGCAACTTTAGGCTGACTAGAAGATGCCTCAATAAAGTTTTTCAAAACCACACGATCAGTGGCGTAGATAGCAGCTCGTTGAATGGAAGTCTGAGCCGAAGAACTTTTGGATTCGTTGTGATGCTTTGCCAATAATGCATGAATGATTTGGCTGTAAGGATATTGGTCGGCTATTTTCTGGAAAGATTCTACATCATCTTTGTCTGTGAGAACATGACTTTGAATGATGTCTAAAAATTTTTGTTTGTTCACTGATGTTTAGCCAAATGGGTTTTTATAAAAATAGATAAAAATTACCAATTGGCAACAGAGGCGTTAAATATATCCATGATGATCTGCTCAAAAATTTCGTCAACCAATTGATTCTCTATTGATGTGAGGTTGGTGTTACTATCGAAGTCATTGAAAAATGAAAAACTCTTATCCTCAAAGTTGAAAGTATCATCCGTGGTATTTATATAAGTGACTTTGACGGTAATTGTTAATCGCGTTAGTGCGGCAGTATCACCCAAAGTACTTGACCCTGAGGATTGTGGAGATATTGGACTGGTGCGAAAGCTTACAATGCCCCCCTCGATTTGTAAATCTCCTTCGGTATTGCCATCTACTAGGACAAGGTTGGTATTCTGCTGGTAATAATCTCTCAACGAATTGGTGAGTGTTTGAGGCATGTTGACAGGGCCGAGTGTGGCGTCATTGTACATGTTCTGAATCGAGATGGTCTTGGTCTTGTCATAATCAATCGAAATCCCAGACATTGAGTAAATACCACATCCATTGATTAATCCCAATGATAAGAGGGAGCAAAGCATTAATAAATATTTTATCATCCTTCGAGTTCGTATTGTTTTATTTTTCTGTACAAAGTTCGTTCCGAGATGCCCAAGTCCTTGGCTGCGTACTTTCGTTTGTTGTTATTTTTAATAAGAGCTTTGATAATCAGCTCTTTTTCCTTTTTCTCTATAGAAAGGGACTCCTCGACTTCTGATACGTCAGTAATATCCTGAATGTTAGGATCGATGCTGGGACTTTCATTGATTTCATATGACGAAGGAGTCATGTGTGCTGGAGTATCAACTTCAAGGACATATGGTTTTGGTTCAGCTGTTGTAGATAGTGCAGGTTCGGCATCATCCAAATTCTCGAAAAGTGATTTGTGTTGCTCTAGCACTTGTTTGTCTTGACCTTCTGTTTGCACTACATCATGAACGAGCTTTTTTAGTTCGTTCATGTCCTTTTTCATATCAAATAAGACTTTGTAAAGTAAATCTCGCTCAGAAAAATCCTCTTTTCCTTCTTCCTTTGACTTATAGATAGCAGGAAGGTTGCTTCCCTGATTGGGTAAGTAGCCTGCAAGTTTATCTCCTGAGATGATTCTTGTATCTGTAGATAGCACAGAGATTTGTTCTACGAGATTTTTGAGCTGACGTATGTTACCTGGGAACCTGAACTTTAACAAGAGTTCAATGGCTTCAGGTGTCAGATTGATAGGTTTTACACGATAGGTCTCCGAAAAGTCGCTTGCAAACTTTCTAAAAAGAAGCTCTATGTCTTTTCCTCGTTCTCTAAGTGGTGGAACATATATGGGCACTGTGCTGAGACGATAGTACAAGTCTTCTCTGAATTTTCCTTTTTCAACGGCCTTCATCAAGTCTACATTGGAAGCAGCTACCACACGGACATCAGTTTTATGTGCTTTTGATGACCCAACCTTGATGAATTCTCCGTTCTCCAATACTCTGAGTAATCGGGCCTGTGTTGCCAAAGGCATTTCACCTATTTCGTCTAAGAAGATGGTGCCGCCATCAGTGACTTCAAAATAACCTTTTCTCGCCTCATGAGCTCCTGTAAAAGAACCTTTTTCATGACCGAATAGCTCGGAATCAATGGTGCCTTCTGGAATGGCTCCGCAGTTGATGGCTATAAATTGTCCATGCTTGCGTGCACTTAGCTGATGGATTATCTTGGAGAATGATTCCTTACCACTACCACTCTCACCTGTGATGAGTACCGTCATATCTGTGGGAGAGACTTGTACAGCAACTTGTATGGCATGATTCAGAAGGGGAGAGTTCCCTATTATTCCAAATCGTTGTTTTACGCTTAGTGTTTCTGAATTCATTTCGAATGTGATTAAGCCACTACTTTACCAGTGAGCGTAGCCGTTGTGCAATTTTCAACCAGTACATTGACATACTGACCTTTTTGATGATTTCCTTTTGGGAATATCACGACTTTATTGGCGGTATTTCTACCTTGTAGATGTTCTTCAGAACGTTTGGAAGTACCTTCGATGAGTACTTTGTGTGCTTTCCCTAAGTCCAGTTTGTTCCGTTCCAGCGCATGAGACTGTTGTTTGGCTATCACCTCAGCTAACCGTCTTTTTTTCACTTCTAAAGGAATATCGTCCTCATATTTCTTTTCAGCGAGCGTTCCAGGCCGTTCTGAATAGAAAAACATATAAGAGAAGTCATATTTGACATAATCCATCATGCTCAATGTATCTTGATGCTCCTCTTCTGTCTCGGTGCAAAATCCTGTAATCATATCTGATGATATACCACATTCTTGTCCAATAATTTCACGAATAGCATCCACTCGATTCATGTACCATTCTCTTGTATAAGTACGATTCATCAGTTCCAATACTCTTGTATTGCCACTTTGGACGGGCAAGTGAATATAATTGCAGATGTTTTCATGTGACTTCATCGTATGAAGTACCTCATCGGTGATGTCTTTTGGGTGTGAGGTCGAAAATCTAACCCTAAGTTCGGGATGTACTTCTGCAACGAGTTTAAGAAGATTAGCAAAGTTGACAATTTCAACTTCTGCACCACTTTTCTCCTCCTTTTCTAACCGTGCTTTGTTGTTTTGTTCTTCAGACCATTTGTAGGAATCTACATTTTGACCAAGAAGTGTAACTTCTCTATATCCCTGATCAAATAGGTCTTGTGCTTCTTTGACAATAGAATGTGGATCGCGACTGCGTTCTCTACCTCTTGTAAATGGTACTACGCAGAAAGAACACATATTATCACAACCTCTCATAATAGAGACAAATGCGGATACACCATTGGAATTCAATCGCACTGGAGCTATATCTGCATAAGTCTCTTCCCTAGATAAGAAAGTATTGACTGCTTTTTGTCCGTCATCTGATTGTCGTACCAAATTAGGTAGGTCGCGATAAGCATCGGGTCCTACTACGATGTCTACCACTTTTTCTTCCTCCAAGAATTTTTCCTTGAGACGCTCAGCCATACAGCCAAGTACGCCTATGGTAAGGCCTGGCTTTTTCTTTTTAAGCGAATTGAATTCTGAGAGTCTTTTTCTTACAGTCTGTTCAGCTTTTTCTCTGATAGAACAAGTATTAAGAAAAATGACATCTGCAGCCCTGAAGTCGTCAGTAGTATCAAAACCATTGTCCTTCATTACAGAAGTGACAATCTCACTATCGGAGAAGTTCATTTGACAGCCATAACTTTCGATATACATCTTCCGCTCTTTCCCTGTGCTTTCACTTGGAGACACCTTCACCTCGCATGCTTCTTCCTTATCTTCTTTGATGATCTCTAAATCACTGACCAAGTCCTTCATTCTTAGATATTTTGACCTCTTAGTTATTCCGGCTGCAAAGTTAAGCAAAGAAAAGGGAATGACATAATGTCATGAAGAGAGAAATTATAGATTAGTTTTTTAGGACTTGTTTAATCGCTTTAGCCTTCAACATACACTCTTCATATTCTTGTTCTGGATCAGAATCATAGGTGATAGCACTGCCTACTTGGAATGTAAGCGTTTTCGTTTTGGAGTGATAGAACATGCTCCTGATCACGACATTGAAGTCGAAGTCCCCATCTGGAGTAATGTAGCCAACTGTACCAGAAAATAGTCCTCGCTTGCTTGATTCATATCGTTCTATCAATTTCATTGCGATTACTTTAGGAGCACCAGTCATGCTGCCCATTGGAAAGGCTCTCTTGATGGCATCTACAAAGTGGACATCTTCCCTGAGTTCTCCAGAAACTGAGGAAATCATCTGGTGCAAGTGTTTGAAAGGGTAGATACCAAACATCTCTTCTACTTTGACACTTCCTGAGACTGAAGATCGGGCCAGATCATTTCTAACTAAGTCTACAATCATCATGTTCTCTGCCCGTTCTTTCTCGCTGTGTTTTAATTGATATTGTAGGATAACATCCTCTTCGGATGTTGCCCCACGTTTGATTGTACCTTTGATTGGTTGAGAGATGAGCTTTTCTTTAGTTTTCTTAATAAAACGTTCAGGAGATGCACAAATCAGGTATTGATCATTTATTTTTTGAAATACCGAAAATGGCGTAGGAGAGTGGCTGATGAGTTGCATATACAAATCAATAGGATCGCAATCCACGTGTTCAGAATGAAACTCCATGCAATAGTTGAGTTCATAAACATCACCATCGACAATGTGTTGCTGAATTTGTTTGACTGTTTTTATATATTCTTCTTTACTGATATTGGCAGTGATCCCAACATCTCCTAATGAGATGCTTTTTGTTGCGGTATGTTCGTTTATTTCACGGAACACCGTATCTGGGTCATCCACAGTAGATATGGTAACCTGCTTACGGTTAATGTGGATAAGATGTTTTGGAATATAAAAGTAGGTTTGATGAAATTGATTTCTATCAGGGTTATTACTTTCCAGGCTCTCTAGTTGGTTTTTTAGATCATATCCGAGATATCCTACTAGCCATTCCTTCTCATTTTCAAATTGTTGTTTTAACGATTCAAAATCATCTGCTTCATCAAATTCTAGGTCCTTATAATTACCAACTGCAATGAAATGTTTGAATGGTTCAAATGGATAAGGAATGTCATTAGGATTGAAATAAGTGCAATGTGTATGATCTGCAGCCCACGACAATGCCTTATTAATAAAACTAGTTTGGTCTTTGACTTGATATGATTTCTCCTTCCTCCGCGTCATCTATGGGTACAAATATATGAATTGCGGACAATTCATCATGGTTATTTGACAACTCAGTAAATAAAAGTTGGCAGGGCCTAGATTTAGTATTTCATTTGAATTTTGTAGTTTGTCAAATATGATATCACTCGTTCCTAATCTTAAAAAATGCGAATTAGATAAAAGCTGGAAAGAGCACCTAAGAGACTGCTTATATCTCTCAATTCTAGGATTGGGGGTGGGCTACTTTTTTTGCACCTCTTGTTTTCAAGATCCATATAAGCTACTTGTGTTATATATATTATCAGGTGGAATTTGGATTTCCCAATGGAAGGGACATTCGATCATTCATGAATTATTAGATAGAAGATATCCTTGGTTTGACCGTACGGGGTTACGGGTATTGCTCACCATTGCTCAATTATTGATTTACACTACTGTCTCCATCACCATAATTAATGGCTTTGTAGAATTAGTATTAAACGCCAGAACTCCCTATTTCACACGGGAAGGATTTATGACGATCAATTTGGCTTCCATTGGAATTGGTACTTTGATCACCCTTGTCTCATTGAGTAGTCAATTTTTACAATCTTGGCGGCAGGCAGAAATTAATGCAGAGAAACTTAAAGCTGCGCATATTTCATCACAATTTGAGACATTGAAAAGTCAGGTAAACCCTCATTTCCTCTTCAATAGCTTAAATGTATTGACCAACTTGGTATATGATAATCAGGATACTGCTGCTAAATTCATTAAGCAACTTTCAGAAGTTTATAGATATGTATTGGAGAGTCGAGACAAAAACCTCGTTAGCCTTCAATCAGAATTAGAATTCGTTAAATCTTTTGTTTTTCTTCAGAAGATGCGATTTGGGGAGAGTTTGCGAGTCAACATAAATGTTTCCGAAGAAGAAAATTATCAAGTACCTCCATTGGCAGTTCAAATGCTAATAGAAAATGCAATCAAGCACAATATTGTATCAAAAAAGAACCCACTTATCGTAGAAATATATACTGATGATGCTAAGGGTATAATAGTGAAAAACAACCTGCAAAGAAAAAATATAATTCCAGAGGAATCTTCAGGAATAGGGTTGAAAAATATCACTGAACGATACAAGTATTTATCAAATAGTGAAGTTGAAATTGAAGATAATGACGAAATATTTTCGGTCAGACTACCGCTAATTGTTGAGGCAAATTAATTTCAGTTGTATGAACGTATTGATTGTAGAAGATGAGGAATTAGCTGCTAAACGATTGACAAAAATGTTGTCAGCATTGAACAGTGAAATAAAGGTTATTGGAAATTTAGATACGGTACAAGACACCGTGTCTTGGCTTACCAATGAGGAAAATCCTGATTTGATATTTCTTGATATTCAGTTAGCTGATGGTCTTAGCTTTGAGATTTTTGAGTTGATAGAGGTTAATATACCTATCATATTTACTACCGCGTATGATCAATATGCTTTGAACGCATTCAAGGTAAATAGCATTGATTATCTGTTGAAACCATTAACCACTGAGGATTTAGCTGCTGCCTTGAAGAAGTTTGATCAACGAACAGGAGTAAATACCTTGGAAAGTAATCAAATAGAGGCACTGATAAAGTCACTTTCTGTCCAGCACAAAAATAGATTTTTGATTAAAGTCGGAGAACATATCAGGTCAATAGCAACGAGCGACATTGGTTATTTTTTTAGTAGAGACAAAGCCACTTACTGTATGACGACTGACGGTAAAAATTACTTACTTGATTATTCCTTGGAGCAACTAGCACCTATGGTTAATCCAGAAAAATTCTTCCGCATTAATCGAGCATACATGGTGTCATTTGAGGCCATTCAAGATATCATCAGTTATACCAATAGCAGATTGAAGTTGGTGTTAGATCATAGTACTGATTCAGACATCATCGTCAGCAGAGAACGTGTTCAGACCTTCAAAAAGTGGCTTGATCACTGATTGAGTTTTTCCACTATGCTTTCTAATGTTTGCAATTCTTTACCGAACAGCCAGTCATAAAATACTTTTGTAAGTAAATGGACAAGAAAGGTCGCTGGAATTCCTAAGCTGTATCTCAGAGATGTACTCATGTTGAATTCCACTACTCCTGAACTCAATGTTAGTAAGATGGTTTGTAGGTAAATATAGAGTCCAAGAAAGATTATGGGAATCCCATAATAGTAAGCGCGTTCATACCATCTTAAGTATTTCATCTTCTTGTTAAGAATATTAGCAATGTTTTCATTTTTGAAGTCATGATTGTTAATCAATGTATGCTTTATCCAATAGTGTACCCCTAAAAACATCATCATACATAATAAGAGCAGGCTAACTGAATATTTGCTTTCAAGATTTATAATAAATGTAATTGAAATGAATAAGGCTGTGATCGCCATCATAATTATGGCATCAATGCGCATTACCCGATTTATTTGACGAATTGCATTATTCGCTTTATCAATCAGCTGATTGCTAAGCTCAGTTTCGTCAAGTTGGAGCTCGTTAACAACCTTTTCACTATGGGTTGTCCATAAATTTTGTAATTCATCCATTTTTTGACTGCATAATGGTTTTCAACTTACTTTTTATTCGATTTATTTTAACACCAACATTCGATTCGGATATTCCCATGAGGCTTGCTATTTCTTGATAGCTATGTTTTTCGAGGTAAAGCAGCGTAAGTGCTTTATCTATTTTATTGAGTTGGCTTATTGCCATATACAATAGATCAAAATCTTCTTGACCATATGATTCAGGTAGCTGATGGTAATCAATGGTCTCTACAACTCCATCTTTATGGATTGTATGCTTTTTCGTCTTATTCAGATGTGTGATTGCTGTATGTAAGGCAACTTTATACATCCAAGTAGATATTTTGGAGTTTTCACGAAATTGATGAATCGATTTCCAAAGCTGGATAAGTATTTCCTGAAATAGGTCTTCTCGATCCTCTGGTGTATTGGTATATAAGTGACACACTTTATGCAGGATCTTCTGATGTTTTGTAATTGCTTTCAGAAAGTCTGCCTTCATTTTTTAACTATTAGTATATCCAAGTCTCAGATTATTACATTTTTTTTGAAAAAAATATTCGGCTTATGCTGTAAATATATTACATGAAGTGGTTACAAACTTGACTATTTGAGCAATTAACGTTACTTTTCACCTCTAAACCTAAACCCTGAGCAGTTGTTTACGCACGCTAGAAATTTTTCAAGTTTATTAATCGTTGTGTTATTGCTAGTGATGATGAGTAGTTTCACTTCTAATACAGGCTCACTGCAGTACTATAAGGGTATGATTGGAAACAATTCGAAAATACAGATGAGTCTAGAATTGAATGGAAGTGCAATAAATGGATCTTTTATTTATGAAGAAAGCGGAGAAGTCTTTGTTTTAAAGGGTAGAATAGGCGAATCAAACCAATCTGTAATACTTAATGTTCTGAATGACAAAGATGCCAATGTCGCAAAAATACAGGGGCATTATTACACTAATGATTTGAATGAAATTACGGCAATTAAAGGAGCTTTTATTGACTTTAAGACAAATCAACGTCAGAAAATCAACCTAGAGAAAGTTGCTGAATTCATTGCCAAAAATGAACCTCTCCAATCAGAACTTTATTAGCTGAAAATAAAATGTCTGTGAGCTATGCCGATAATGACATGGCTTTTTTTGTGCTAAAATTTTACAAAATGCTTAATAATCTTAGTCGCCATTATTGGGATTACGCCCTACACACTCAAAAATTGGTTGAAAAAGAGCTATTGTGGTAGAATCTATCGCATACACCCTTTTATCGATAACCAACTGCTTGTGGCTGTCCGATAAATCAGGTAGGTACTCGGTTACTAAATCAGAATAAATATCCTCGAAGACAACACAGTCTCTTCTTTTGTTGGCATCAGAGATTGTACTCCT
>Ga0209634_1002584_pt1 | contig 12593 bp, 4 predicted proteins | sample LinPmetageLP40_FD_184043 | JGI IMG/M metagenome (GOLD analysis project Ga0209634, IMG submission 184043) | Marine viral communities from the Pacific Ocean - LP-40 (SPAdes) (version 2) | ecosystem: Environmental > Aquatic > Marine > Oceanic | place: Pacific Ocean | collected 2010-08-26 | reverse complement strand
CGTTTGTTGCTGCTATAAACTCCGCAATATCAAGTGAACTGCCACCCTTAATGGACATTCTTATGTTACTGCTTACTGATGAAGTAGTACCCACAAGCACATTGCCTGACGAGTCGATACGCATACGTTCTGTGTTAGCAGTTTTAAACTGCATGTAATCCCCATCATGGACGTAATGGATTTCACCTGCTAAAGTACCAGTTCCATCCGTCATGGAGATAATTGACGAACCGTCTGTGTCGGTAGAATTAATAGTAAGCCCACAAGTACTAGCATCAGATATTACAAGGTTGTTTCTATTCGTATTAAAACTACTTAAAGAACTCGTGCCAATTCCAACATTGCCTGCATTAGTAATACGCATACGTTCATTGTTGCCACCAGTTCCAAATATCAAAGCATCGGATGTTGCAGTGTGCAAAATAAACTCATTGGAAGTGGCGTTGCGAAATGTTAAACCACCAGAATTAGGCCCACTAAATCGGGCTACGTCATTAGCACCGCTTGATCCATCTACATCTAGAATCATTCCAGGTGAGCCTGTTCCAATGCCTATACGATCATTCTCACCATCAACAAACAACATATTAACATTGCCATCTGATTCAACACGGAAGTCTAGGTCTACAGAGTTTTCATTAAAAATAGTTTCTGTACCATCGATTCTTATTCTTGAACGAGAAGTTCCTGCAACCATTGTGCTAATATCAAATTCTCCATCCTCACTACCATCACTAACATCTTTTGCTCTTATATTAATAGTTGCAAAATCAACTTCGTTACCACCATCATCATCTCCAACAAAAGTAATTTTACCTAATAAGTCATTATCAGCAGGACTTGCAGAATCTCTTTGCATTCGTAAGTTAGGGCCTGCGTTTGCATCTTCATCTGTAGATATAAGTGTAAGCTGTGCAGTGTTATCAGCAGTTGTAATTGTTGAACCATCATTAGCAGCAAACCCACCATTGAACACAGTCGCAGCCGTGGTGGTCAGGACACCTGTTACGAGGGCAGTCGTTGCCATGTTCACAGCACCATCAATGTCTACTACGTCTAGGTTGGCTGTTCCGTCTACGTCTATGTCACCTGTAACAGTAAGATTACCACCACTTGATAATGTCATTTTAGTTGTAGCAGCTTCAGAAACACCAAGCTTAAAAAGCATCTGCGTTGCATTGTTATCGCCTGCAAATGTACCTTCAGCAGTACACTCAATAGCCCCTGCTTTTGAATTTCCGTCGGGTGCTGTTTCACTTGTGGCATAAAACTCAACCGCACCAAGGCTATCATTTGCAACAACAGTGGATTCACTCGTTGTTAAAAACACTTTACCACCAGTCGCACCAGTGCTTTGAAATTGACCAGTTACGGCAAAAACTGTTGAACCTGTAGGAATACGCCCAACAACAGTTCCTGTATCGTTAATTAAACTAACATCATTTGTTGTTCCTTGACCCATAAGCAACAAACCATCTGCTGAATGGTAGCCTACTTGAGCTTTGTCAGAGCCAAGATCGCCAGAGGCTACTGCACTTGATAGATTTAATCTTCCAACACCTACCTCACCTGTCGTGGTTATTGTAGAAGAGCCCGTATCTATTGTGCCAAACCCAGATGTAATAGATCCAGAGTTTAATGCCCCTGTTGTTACAATAGAACTGCTGCCTGCTATGGGTGAGTATAAAGAGCCAAGAGCCGTGCCACCTAGCGTAATTGCATCAGCTTCTAATGTGCCATCAATGTCAGCATCACCAGATATATCAAGTGACCCTGCATCTAACTCACCAGAAATAGTAATGTTTCTTGCACCAGAGTTATCTAAGTTTGCGTTTAAAATTAAAGCCTTACTTGCAGCAGCCGTGCCTGCTGTAATGCCATCAATACTTTCCAAGTCGTTTTCATTTAAGGAAGCTGTGCCAAGTACAAAAGTACCGGCTGTTATTGTACCTGTTGTTGTAATTGCAGATGAGCCATTATCTATCGCTCCAAAGCCACTGGTGATTGAACCACTATTTAAAGCACCAACAGCCGTAATAGATGCCACAGTAAAATCTAGCGTATTATCGCTATCATCATAGGTTACAGCAATTCCAGATTCCGTATTGCTTGAAACCATTGCACCAACTGTATCGGCAATCGTTTCAGCCAATGTTGTACCACCAATGGTTATTGCGTCAGCCTCAAGAGTTCCATCAATATCGGCATCACCACTAATGTCCAGGCTTGTAGCTTCTATTTCACCAGAAGCTTTAAAGGTAACGCCATCGCCTGCACCTACTCTAAATATAATTTGATTATCTGTAGAAAACTTTAATTGATTGTCGGCATCTCTTCCTACAACCAAGGCATCGTTTGTAATGCTTGTAACATTCGTAGTGGTTGTAGCTGTTGTATTATCTATAATTGCAGAAAACTTCGCAGCGTCCGTATTTGTTGTGATCGGCAAAGAGCCACTTGATGTGTGGGCAGTTATAACAATGTAAATGGATTGGTTGCCTGTCGCACTATTATCACGAATAATATCACGCTCATTATAAGCTGTACTTGCTGCCCAATTTCCACGAAATGTGCCAAGCTCCTGGGTAACGGCAATCTCACCACTACTATCAAAACTAAGCACTTTACTTGCTCGATCCGTTGCAGATTGCGTAAACTCTGTAGAGGTCATCGTATTGGTTCGCGAAAGCTTTAATGCACGGTCAAGCTCTTCATTATTCTGCAAGATTAAATGCGTCATTTTATCGAGCTGGTCATTTAGATTTGCAGCCGGAAAAGGATCATTAGCAACCAAGGATAATTCTTGTGCTATGGTCTTAGCTCTTCGTAGCGTTATTGTTTCGCCGCTGGCTGGGATGTTGCCGGATGTAAATGTAACCGTACCACCGCTTGTTTCACCAACTCCAGAGGCATTGTAATGCGTACCGCTTGATTTAACGCTTTCCGTGCCAGTCGCGCTCCGCACAATGACTTGCAGATCAGCGTCAGCAAAGACCTTGAAGTTGTACGCAAAGGCCGCTGTTGAGCCATCTCCATTGAACTGCCGCTTGGTATTGGTTGATGATACTGTCATTTATCTTATCCTTAGTTTCTTTAAAGTTTTGCTAGGCGGTATTCGATCATCACTTAATTCTTCAGTATATTTTTTCTTATCTTCAATAGCCTGGTAAAGATTTGCGTAACGTCCTGTAAAATCGTTATCTAGCATCAGCTCATAACCCTCTTCTATAAACTTCCTATTGATTGCCTTAATTGTGCTGTGCCTGTTTTCATCAGACAAACCTTGGTAATAACTACTATCGATTGTGTATTCTAAAGCTTCCTTAAAAGTCATTTGCTTGCTGCCAACACGAATAGTTGCAGCATCATTTTGACCATCTTGGTTTGTATCAACAAAACCCTTTGAGTATCTTGCGAGATCTGATTGCGCTCCTTTTGACAGACCTACACCGTATATTTCTTTTGGATTTATAAGAGGTATGCCTGATGAACTTACTGCTGCAAGGCGTGTCATTTCCATTTCAACATCTGTAAGCTCTCGCCCAGGGCTTAGCTTTACGCCAATCAAACTAAACACCATTGCCTGCATTCCATTCGCTTCTACACTTAGCGCATCCTCTCCAACTTCATTTCCGTAAACATCGTGGATAACCGCATTGCGATCATACTCATCTTTAATAAAACTATCTTGCTCTTGTAAGGCTCTTATTTGTTGGTCAACCCTAGATAATACTTGCTGGTAGGTTTCATCAGTCATGCCTATCATATTGTAATTTGGGATTTGACCGTTTGAACCTGGGATAGAATACTGATATTTAGTAACTCCATTTTCTTCATAGGTTGTTTCATCAACCATTTGCTTTGTTATTTTAAGCTCATCAATACGAGGCGTTATTTTTTTTGGATCTCTTCCACGCTGAACGGCTCTTTGCATTGAAGAAAGATAGTTTGGTACAAATGCACCAAAGTAAGGAATAGCTGTGCCAGCTCCTACTTGGGAGCGTGATAGCCCAACAAGCGTTTCCATTGAAGGATCTTTGAATACTTGAAATACATCTTGTAAACCTTGCAACATAGGAAGCTCAGTAAAGTATTCCATTGATGAAAGCATGGCAGCTGTTATCGTATTTGTTCCAATACCACTATCAGATATTAAAGTTTGTCTTTGCGCCGTGTTTGATGCTATCGCCAGCATTGCACTTACAGGGCCATACCCTGCATAAGATATATAATTTATTGCACCATTTGGTCTATGATATTGATCGAAAAGCGGTAGCGGTTCACCGTTACTATCTGTTGGCCAATTATCGCCACGAATGGCAAAACTATAAGGCTGCCAACCTGGTGGCAAACGATCTCTTATTTTTTGACTTCTTGGCATTGCTCCTGTTAGCTTACCGTCTGTGCTTGCTTCCTTAACTTTGGCAAACACAAAACCGCCAACCGCTAACCGCCCAATAGCCTCTTGCCGTACCTTTGGCGGTACAGGCCGCCCATTCTTTGTAAAACCACGCAACTGATTAATTATAGTTTTTGCTTGGCCAGCAACAGGAAGGTTTTCTATTGTTCTTAAAACATCATTTGTAGGTGCTGTTAGGAACGGCATAATAAACCGTCCAAAGAAATTGCGTTGTGCTATTTGTCCAGCTTTACCTATTAAGCCTAGATCACTTTGCAACGTATCATTAAGACCTTTTAAATTTAATTCATCACCAACAGATCTTGGATCAAGCATAACCATCATGGCATCATCAAGAGCTGACTCTCTAGGTTTGCCTTCACGCAATGACGCATTAAACCGTCTATGAGCAGCCGTATGCAGCTCCCCTCGTTGCACAACAGTTTTTGTAAATTCATCAACAGATAATAGTAAGCGCAACGGCCATCGCAAAGTCTTTGTAGACCAATCCAAACCATTTACTAATCGGCTTGTTTTAACCATACCCATATTTTCTGGATCAGATGCCGTGTAAGTTTCTAAATCAAGTTTGCTTTTACCAGTAGGCTGTTCAGTCTTCCAAGCAGTTACGGCAGCTGACCAGGCATCGTCCATTGCAGCCATCCAGCCTTGTGTTCTGTGGATAGCGTCTGTGAGATAAACTTGATCTTCGGTTATCTTTTGTCTTTGTCCAATAGCTGTTTTAACGCCTCGTTCTACTGAGCCATACAATCCAGCCATAACTTCGCTTGGAAGCTGGTACATCATATATGATGCGTTGCCTATTATATTTTTAAACTGTGTTGATGGGCTGCTTAAAAGACCAGCAAGAAATGCTTCGTGTATAACATTTTTAGTTTTTGCGCCCCAAGTTTTTTGCGTAAAGGCATAAAGGCCACGCATATTTTTTGTTTCTTTTGCATTTTTTGCAAGCTGCACATATCGAGCTGCCATCAACGTAGTTTCGTCTTGCAACATTCCTTTGCGATTAAGTGATTTTACATCATCAAACGATACACCTAATCTTGCATTTTCGTTAAGCATTTGTGTTGCAGCTTCGTTAAACTTAGTTGCGTCCATTGATCCATCAATCTGGATTCTAAACGCTGCTAATGCGCGAGCTGCTTCTGTTTGCGCTCCTTTAAGTTGCAACTGAATGCCTGCATTAATAGCCAGTTGTCTACGAAATTGTAACCTTTCGGTATCTGATGCCTGACCTAATCCTATTTTCTTTGCAAGTTCTTCAGCTCTCATTGAGCCTCTAACAAGCAGCTCTCTGGCAGCTGTTAAAGTTTCGGCATTAAATGTCTGTCCAGTTTTTCTTCTAAGAATTGTATTGCTTAGTCCAACTTCACTTACAAAGAGTTTTGCAGCATCATCTTTAATTTCTTGAAAAGTTTTACGGCCTCTGGTCACCGCAACCATTGAATTTTGCGAAACACCCGAACTTGGATTTTTTAATTCTTCAGACATATTGGATATTAAAAGCTTAACATCATCTGTTGTTTGAATGTTGTTGAAATTAAAGTCACCGCCTTCGGCAAGGTCTTTAATGGCTACGTCTGCTCTTGTTTGTCTGTCTATAATTGCATCTGTAAACTGCTCAGAAGCCAATCCTTTATCTGATTTTAAATCAGTATCTCTTACGCCTGCTTGTGCATCTTTAACAAAGCTCGTAGCGGCATCTAAGTTAGGATCTAAATCTAAAGCATCTTGTGCTTCTTTCAGCAGTGCATCATCTGCGCTTGGTTCTGGCACATTTGCTTGAAACCCTTGCTTTCTAAATCGTTTTCGACCTTCTGGAGTAAGCAATTCTTTTGCTTGTTTTTTTTGCGTTTCACGGTAACTAAATTGATTGGGATCTGTAACAAGACCTTGTTCTTGCTGCGTAGGAACTTTAGGAGCTGTAGTTGTGCCACCAGATTTAGACACTCCTTGCTGAAAGATTGGATCAGCATCATTTAGCATTTTGAAGATTTCAGTCATGTCACCAACACGGCTCATAGCAACTTCAATAGGTTTATTGTCACGCTCTGGCCCTTGGCTCAGTTCTGTAACGTCACCTCGCATTTGCTCAGCCTCGTTCATTCGGTTCTGTTCTGCCAGATCCGCTGCTGATAATGATAAATTTAATGCCATGCCATAAAAAAAGGCCACTTGAAGTGACCTAATCCTTAATTAAATTGTTACGGTTTATTCAGTTACTTCTGGTTTTGCTCCAGGTCTGTAGCCTGCATTGAGTTCTGCGTTGACTGACCAGCCGTATCGTTCTGCGAAATCGGCATCGATTTCATCGACTCTTGGTTGGATTTCTTCGATGATAGTACGAACTTTCCTGTAAAGATCGGATGATCCTCGCTCAGAAACTCCTCTGATATAATCTTCACCATTTTTATTCACACTCCAATCATTTCCTAAATAACCATTCTGACTATTAAAGTAACCAATTTTAAGGTTTGCGTCAATATCTACAGTTCCAAGAGCATCTTTAACAATTTTTACAAATGCTTTGTTATCAAAACTAGGATCAAAATTTATAATACGAACACCCTCTCTTGATCCGATTGGGTTATAATCTGTATGACCTGATAACTCAGCAAGTTTTTTAGCAAGTAGGTCTGTTTCCTGTTCAGTAAAAGGACGGCCAATATCAAGCAACATACCGTTTACATCTTTTTTCTTAGGATTAAAAAACGGTCTATGATAACCAACACCGTCCTGTTTCATTGTTACACCACGAATAGCAGCGTAAGCGTTCATAAGATCTAGTGCAGCTGGCTCTATCTCACCATAAGGCGCACCTTTGTATTTACGAGGTACTGCAAGCTCTGTTTGTGTACCTGGACTTACCTTACCTTCAAAATAACCTGGGGCTTCGAAATCGCCTGGCGATGGTATACCAAGTCTATTGGCAATAATATCTGAGCCGTTGTCATCTAAGAATACTTTTGAAATTGAAACATGGTATTCTGCCTGCTGCTCATATGGCGCACTAAACATTTCTGGCATATGTTTACCTGTAGCACCAGGGATGCTTTCCCAAGATATTTGCGCTAGGTTGCCTTGCAATGCGTCTGAATAATCAAAGGCTGCTTTTGACAAGTCTAACCCTTCATCTCTTGCTTTTGTTGCTACCCATATGGATGCTTGCACTTGATGCGGTTGCCAACCTAATTTTTTAGCAATCTTTTGTGTTTCTAAAGTCATAAACTCATATTGTCTTGGCGATGGCATTTCATTCGCTTTATCAAACCCGAATGCCCTTAACATCCAAATATCACCTGTAACAGGCCCAACCCTAGAAGGGTCAATATGCGTCATTAAATTATTATAGAAATCATCAGTCTTTCGCCCTGCCCATTCTTTGCCAGCAAAAACTTCTTCAAGTTTTTTACCCATTGCAGTCGGAAACCTACCAGTAAGTATTGGCTTCCCTGCTTTATATTGCGAATAAGCTTGTAGTGCATAATCAAAATTTGCTTTTACAGGAGTTCCAGGCGAGGTAATTGCTATGGCCTGTATTAATTTATCAGCTTCTTCTACGTTTCCACCTACAGCATCAAGTATAGCTTTTCCACTGCGCTCATACCACATTCGGCCTTGCGCTCCTTGCTCAGCTAAATCAAAAACACTTTGCCGTAAGGTTGTCATTTTTTCTGGTGAGTCGATGCCTGGTGGTGCGCCAACATATTGACCTGTTGTGCCAACTCTTCGTTCACCAATCACCTTATTAGCGGCAACAATGGCTTCATCTATTAAAGGCGTAGGGTCAACACCAGAATAAAGAGTTGATGAGGCTGATCGTTCATCAATACGAGCTTGAGCATTTGCTGCTAAATCTGGCAATCTTTGTCCACCAAACTGCTGCATTAATTGTTTTGCTACAACTAAAGATGGAACAAGGGTAGCTTCTAATGCTCCTGATATTATTCCTTCTTCTGCAAGGTTTTTAACTCTTGCAATTAATCGTTGTTCTGCATCAGCCTGGGCATCAACTTTACTATCTAGGAAATTAATGACTTCGTTGTTAATACCAAGCTCTTTTAAAAAGGTAGATAGATTGCCTAGCTCTGGATTCATTGTAAACGCAGCGGATGCCGTCTTTGGAATTAACCCACCAGGCGTAAGCAGCATTGTGCCAATAAACGATGCCATTGGCTGCACAGCTTGCTCTATTGCCCCTGCACCTTCTGTGGCTTGTAGATTAAAGTTCGGCCGTGGCAATCCTTGCTCTTTAGCCCTTGCTAAATCGGCTCTGCGCTCTGATGCCGGAGCGTAGCGTATGCCGCCTTCTTCAACTCTAAAAAATGGTATATCAAGACCTTTATCTCTAAGAAAATCTTCAACATCCATGACTGTGTTCATTACGTTGTTAGCCACATCTTTGCCAACATTTGTAACAAATCTCTCCGCTGTTTCAATACCTGGCAAACGAAATAGTTCTTCTTTTACAAGTGTGCGGCCACCTGATTGCAAAGGCATATACATTTTTTTTGTGTTATTAACCGCATCAACTTCCTGTTCAAAAGCAGACGCATCCAAGGCATTAAAGTTAAGAGGTGATGCAGCCATATCGTTCGCATCTTCATAACGCATCAGTTCATCAAGAACATTCATGGAAGGGTTTGGATAACTCATTCGTCAAAAATTCCTGTATCTTGGAAAACACTAAACTGCGACAGCTGCCGTCTTATTTGAGCTGTAATGCCATTCTTAGTGCTGTCTTCTAATTCATTATTTTCTGAAATTGTTTTCGCAAAATCGTTAAGAGATTTAATTGGGTTGTTTCTATCAATCACAAAATCTTGAAGGTTGTTACGACGCAACGTATCGTTTATTGTATTTGATACATTTGTGTAAGTGTCGTTGTATTCTTCTAAGTAAAACTCTTTAACAATATCTTTATTTTGATCCCAGATATCATTTGCAGCGTCATAGAGTTGTTTTGCCGTAAGTGGTGTTTCAGCCGTTTGTTCTATATCAAGTAAATCTGATACTGCGGCAGAATAGGTAGAACTTATTTTATCAACAAGCTCTTCATCAGCTTGAGCGTTTGCAAGTTTAATAACTTTAAATTTAGCGTTTAGATATTTTTCTGCCTTGGTAAAACCAGTTGTTTGCTGAGCTTTTACTTTTCCTATAAAACTTAAAAAAGTTTCTTGCGTGAGTGAAGTGCTAAAATCAATAATATTTTCTGCGTTTAATTCTTTTTTTGCTTCCAATCGTATTAAGCTTATAAGAATATCTGCGTCATCTATTTCAGCAAATGTTTCTATATTTTCAACAATATTTGTAAGTTTCTTTTGTTTTTCTTGCGTAAATGATGTTGTCTGTGATTCTTGCAAATATGAAAGTATTAACTTTTGAGCATCCGTACCTTTAATCTGTACATCGTTTGCATCAACACTTCCATTGCGTATTCCTTTTATTTGAGCAACAACATCTAAATCTAATCCAAAATCAGCCATTGCCCTTGTAAGATCTACTCTACCAAGAACAGTGCTATCAATTCTTTTTATTGAATAATTTTCTGTTTTTTTAAATTCAAATGCATCAGTGTAGACGTTTTTTGCTGTCGTTTCAAAAAACTTTTCTAATTCTTCTTGTTTTTTTTCTTCAAATTCATCAAGTTTTATTGCGGAAGACAGTGCTTTATTTATTGCATCCACACGCATGGAAGGCGGTACTTTGCTTAAAACATTAGCAGTATAAGCCATATCTTCTGGGATCACCGCAAGCGCACTTTGTTGCACTTCTGGATTTTCATTTGATAACAGATCTATAATAGGCAGCATTTGCTCAACTGCAAATACTTTTGCTGCATCAAAACCCACATAACCTACTGTTGTTCGTTCTGCTACGTTATTTAAAAGTGTTCGTATTTTTGTGCTTATTGGCCCTGGTGAAACGCCGTATTTATTAATTAAGGAAGTAGCCATTGTTCCAAGGTTGCCAAGTTCAGTTTCAAACTCTTTGACACTTTGATTTGGATTGGCCATGTTTAGCTCAGCATCCAGTAAGGCTTGGTCAAACGCAAAGCCTTTTGTATTTATAACTTTCGTATCAATTTCGCCACGCAACCAAAATTCATTATTTAAAGATAGCTGGTCAAACTTTTGCCGAAATATTGTCTGCGAATATTTATCTTGAAATAATTTTTTAGATGCCCCAGATCGTACTTGTTCAACAGTATCTCGCCACTTTGGGTTTTCACCATCTAAGACATTATTGTAATCAGGATCTTTGGCTAATAAACGGCTTTCATTTCTAAGAGTTCGTTGCGCTCCAAGCAATGCTTCATCAAGCAAATTATCTCTAGCAAATTCATACCGTTTTTGTTGAAATTGCGTAGCTGCTTCCATAGCCGCAAGCATAGGCTTTGCTTTATCCATTTCAGCTTGAGCCATTGCACCAGGGTTTTTACGAGCTGAAAAGCTAACGCCTGGAAGCGTAGTGCTGCCACCTACCCTGCCTGTTTGATATACTGGTATTTTCATAAGTTAAACGCCGTTTCCGCAGCCGCACCAAAGCTTTGCAGTAGTGATACTTGCCCTTGTGATCGAGCAGAGGCCGCAGCCATACCGCCTTCCATTCTGCTTAGCTCTGCATTGAGCCGCACCGACTCTTTGCGATCTTCTATTTGCAAATCTGTCATTGTTTTTTCAAACTTTAATTTATGCTGATCGTACTCAAACAACCGTGCATTTTGGCGCATCACCTGTATAGGCGTACCGCTGGATAATTCGACACCACCATAGGCGTAGTTGGCTCTGGCCTGTCCTTGCTGCTGGCGAAAGTTATAACGGTTTTCTGCGTCCGATTGCAGATAGTTTTTATTTACGATCTGCTTTTGAATATCCAGTAAATCAAGATCACGCTCTATAATATCGGCGTTAAACTCGCCTGCTTTAAGAGCAGCAGCTGCCGCCTTATCCGCAGAACTTTTTGCCTTTGCTCCAGATCCTAACTGTAGCAGCGCAATCATTGCACTTATTGGTTCCATCAATAATCCTAAATATCAAATGTGTTAAGGCGTGGATAAAGAGCTAGAATTGTCATAGGCAAAGGCTGAGTTTGCTGCACATAAAGTGTTGCGTCATCATCAAAACCGCCATCAAATTCTATATCTTTATCACCTGTAAATAATGGCACAGCTGCATCCATATCCATGCTGCTATCCCGAAAAGGTATACGATCCACGCTTGATGCGTCTGTACCTACCTCAATACCAACCGTTCTAAACAATCTAAGAACAATGTTATGTATTCGCTTTGGTTTGCCCTGAGATGTACCGTCAACGCTTCCAGACTCTAAGCGCAGAGTTTGTATCGCAGATGTATAGCCCAATCCTACCGCCGCTGTGGTCACAGAAAAGTCTGTTGTTACACCGCCATCTGCAACGGTCTTATCGCTATGACTTGCACCGTTTGCTAAAACAGAACAGGCCAAACCTTTGAGATGATACAGCCCTGTTAGCGTTGTTGTAGCTGATCCACTATAAGCCAAACCACTGTCAACGAAATGCGCTGTGGTGCTGACTGTTCCAAAATCAAATGTTTTCATGCGTTCAATGTAACGCTTTGTACCGCTGGCAATTGTTCGCTTTACAATCATATAAAGTTCATCTTCACCAGTATCTGTCGGAAGCACAGCGATGCTTTCCACCATACCATGTGTATAAGTCGCAGAGGCTAGGCTTTCATGTGTTCCTGTATATGTACCGCCAACTTCATGCTTGTGCCAGGCAACAACCTGTTCTTCACGCCTATAGGTCATGCCAAGAAGCACACCATCGCCACGAATACACCAAACGACACTGTCTGGTTCTTGTTGGTAGGCAAACTCCGTAATGCCGCCTTCTGTGATATGTTCTGCCAGGATGGTCATATCAGGAGCTTGATAGCCACTGGTATTTACATCGCCTGCATATTTAAATTCACGAACTTTTCTGCCACCACGCTGCACAAATAGCGTTACGTCAGCCGACTGCACCGGCGTTACAGATGCCGTACCATAATTGCTGTATTTGCGTATCAGCGTGGTTGTAGGCGTGATAGGGCCGTTGTTCTCTGTCGTTACAATGTATTCGCCGCCCGACGTACCAATAGACAGCACACGAGTCGCTGAGAGCCATCTGATGCTCGATACAGTATTG
>Ga0209634_1002581_pt1 | contig 12596 bp, 20 predicted proteins | sample LinPmetageLP40_FD_184043 | JGI IMG/M metagenome (GOLD analysis project Ga0209634, IMG submission 184043) | Marine viral communities from the Pacific Ocean - LP-40 (SPAdes) (version 2) | ecosystem: Environmental > Aquatic > Marine > Oceanic | place: Pacific Ocean | collected 2010-08-26 | reverse complement strand
CTACAGTGGATTAATTGCTGGCAGTGCATATCAAAGTCCGTTTAAATATGCAGACGTAGTTACAAGTACAACACATAAGACATTACGTGGTCCTAGAGGTGGAATGATATTGTGGAACGACCCAAAGTATACTAGAAAGATTAATAGTGCAATCTTCCCGGGTACACAAGGCGGACCATTGATGAATATCATTGCCGCAAAGGCACAATGTTTCTTAGAAGCAAGTACACCAGAGTTTCAGATTTATGCACATCAAATAGTAGACAACGCAGAAGCAATGTGTGAAGTGTTTAAGAAACGTGGATTTAAAATACAAACAAACGGAACTGACAGTCACATTATATTAATGGATCTAAGCGAAAGCAAGTATAGTGGTAGAGAAGCTGCAGATAAATTAGAAGCAAATGGTATAACTGTTAACAAAAACGGAATACCAAATGATCCACGTAACTTTGTAGAAACGTCAGGTATACGTATAGGCACTGCGGCAGAGACTACAAGAGGTCTTAAAGAAGAAGACTTTGAAAAGATTGCACATAAAATTTGCCAATTATTAGATGACTAGAAATGACAGATATTGCAATTTATGTGATTAGCAGTATAAGTTTGCTTGTACTTTCTTGGTGCCTACTATTTTTACTATGGGATAACTACAAGGAACGTCAATGGCGTAAAAGAAATCCAGATGAATGGATACGTCTAGAAGGACTACGACGAGGTTTTTATAAGAGAAACAAATGGGACGGATGAATGAGAGAATTTAATAAATGTACTTAGACTATAGTATTCCAGAAAGTAAAAAGAAAGTTGGGTTCTATGATACTTTATGTTAACGGCGATAGCAATAGTGCCGGTGCTGAAATATTAAAAGATTATTGTTTTGCTGGAGATGACCCTACAATATGTGATACAGACAGAAGACCTCATCCAGAATTAATACATAAAACATATGGCGCTAAATTAGCCAAATATCTGAATGCAACTTTGGTATTAGAGGCTGAAAGTGCAAGTAGTAATGCAAGAATATTGAGAACTACAAGAAACTTTTTAGAAAACACTAAAGCAAAGCCTTTTATCGTAATAGGTTGGACGACTTGGGACAGAGAAGAATGGTCATACAAAGAAGAGTGGCTTCAAGTTACTGCAAGTGGTACAGACAGTGTTCCTGAGGAACTTAAACAAAAATATAAACAATGGGTAATCGATCAAACTCCAGAGGAAGTTAGAAATAAAAGACTTTATTGGACTAATCTTATAAACCAATTTAGTAACGAACTTAATCAACAACATATTAAGCACTTGTTTTTTCATATAGACGAGTACACAAAGTATCTAACTAAACAAGGCTGTAAAACTGTGAATAACGGTTACCATTTTGGAGAAGACGGGCACGATGCGTGGTGTAACTTTTTACTTGAACGATTGACTTCTACCCAAGAACATAGTACAATTAAGACTAATTAATAAACTTTAGAGGTAGTTTTGAAAACATACTTATTAGTAGACAGTTTAAATACATTCTTTCGAGCAAGACACGCTGCACACAGAGGAATGGATACATGGACTAAATTAGGTTTTGCTATTCATGTAACAATGAGTGCAATTAATAAAGCATGGCGAATTAGTGGCGCAGATCATGTAGTGTTTGCATTTGAAGGTCGTAGTTGGCGTAAGGATTTTTATACTCCGTATAAAGCAAATCGTAAGGCAGCCAGACAGGCTCTTAATGAAACAGACAAAGAAGAAGACGAACTGTTTTATGAAGCCTACGATGAATTAACTAAGTTCTTAACTGCAAATGCAAATTGTAGTACTTTACAATGCGATATAGCAGAAGCAGATGATATTATCGCTAGATTTATCCATATGCATCCTAATGACAAACATGTTATTGTAAGTAGTGACAGCGACTTTGTGCAACTCGTTAACACACATGTAAAGCAGTATAACGGTATTACTAACCATATGATTACGTTAGACGGGTACTTCGACGATTACGGTAAGCCTGTTAAAGATAAAAAGACTGGAGAGCATAAGCAAACTCCTGCTCCAGAGTATCAACTGTTTAAAAAATGTATGCGAGGAGACCCGACTGACAATATCTTTAGTGCATTTCCTGGCGTTAGAGAAAAAGGAACACAGAAGAAAGTTGGTCTTATAGAGGCATTTGAAGATCGAAATAGTAAAGGCTTTAATTGGAATAATATGATGTTACAACGTTGGACAGATCATAACGGTGAAGAACATCGTGTACTTGATGATTATAATAGAAATGTTACACTAGTAGATTTAACTGCTCAACCTGAAGAACTAAAGACATATATAGATAGTACAATGAAAGAACAGATGGTTACTAAAAATAACAGTATGGTAGGTGCAAAATTCTTAAAGTTCTGTGGAAAATATGAACTTAAACGTATAGCAGAAGAGGCTACAAAATATGCAGAATGGCTACAACGAGGATATGTTAATGAATTTACAGGCTAAATCAATTATTGACGATAAGTTTTGGATAATAGAACGTAACGGTGAAAAAATTGGTACACTACGTCAAGGCACTGAACTAATACTTACTGTTAATCAAAAACCATTTAAGTTTAAAGATATGTCTGCACTAGTAAACAAAGCAGACATAGAATTTATTACTAGCAAACAACTTGCTGTAACAGAAGAGTCAGAAGAATATAACGTACACGGCTGGCCCTGTAAGACAAAGCCGTTAAACGATATATATGATTTAAAACGTAAGTTGCCGTTATATACTAAAACTAAAAATAGTAATGCATTCTATTGTGCAGGGTACTATGTAATTAAGTTTGAACATGGGTGGGTTAGAAGTTACTGTCCTAAGTTATTCACACTTGCTAATAATGAATACAAAGGACCATTTAAAACTAAGTTTGAGATGCAGGAGCAGTTGAGAAAATCGTAATGCCTAATTTTCCTAATCTACAAAAATTTGCTACTAAAGCCACTATGGGAAATAGTCCTAGTATTGATGTTACTAGAACTGAAGCACAACACATAGCATTAGAATATCAAAAGTTACTTGCTTATACAATAGAACTACAAGGCAAAGTAATACGACTACAACAAGAAATTAACACACCTACACAAGTAGATGTAGTGAGCAATGACTTTTAACTTACAAAAATGAAATCTACTTTAACTATGTTTAAAATTGTATAAATATGTTAACAGCAAAAGGAATTAGATATGCAAAACCCACATATGATTGATGTAGTTAAGAAACTTGATAGTCTTAGAGAGATGTCCCCTGACAGCTTAAATAGCCAAATTGACAATATCGGAATGCATATTGTTCATGTTAGACAAGAAGTTGCAGACTTAGAAAAAATGGATACTGCTGGTGGTGGTGACATTAATGAACTTGAAGATAATATTAGTGAAATGTTTATGTTACTAGATAGATTAGATATAGCATTAGACAAGGCTACACAGGCATTACCACGTACTATGACAGACTCAAAAGATAATGTAGTTGAAAATAGATTTGAGAAAATGTCAAAAGAAGAACTTAGTAGAGAAATGCAGGGTCTTAGACAAACACGCAAAGCAACTGGATCATTGTCACCAAAAGAATTACAGTTAATGGATTATTTAGAAGAATTAATGGATATGATTGAAGACAAAGACTAAATACTAGTGTAAAAGAATTCGCAAGTTGGGAGAAGGCGCCAACATGTACGTCCAGGTTTAAATGTCCGGGCGTTTTTTTTGACTATTTTTTGTATCCATTTAAAAAACGTTCAAAGTCTTTGTTATGCATTACCAACCAAAAATATGTTTGTTCAGAGAATATAATAATCTTAGGCCATCTTCCTGTCACAATATAATACGGACAGTTCATAAACCTATCTAGTTCTAAAAGAAATTTATGTGAAACTTTTACTTGTCTAATATCAACACTCCAATTTTCTATTTCGAGTGTTTTATTAACAAAATGGTATCCGTTCTCGTTTAACCTTAGTCCACCAGTTTCTCTAATATTTTGCCAAAAATATTGATACTGTTCGTCTATTGGTACCTCTAATTTACCATGTTTAACAAATGCATTAGTGTACTGTTTTTTGGTTACGGATATATCTGTTCGCCTTTTTTTAGAAGTTCAACAGTAAACTCAGTACAGTTAAATTTCTTATTAAGTTTCTTAGCAAGATTAATTGCATGTCCACTATTACTAAAACTTACCTTTTTATACTTAGGACCAGGGTAACTAACTAACATGTTTTGAGTTTTTAAATTAATTGCTCTGCCTTGGTAGTATACACTCCAAATACCAGCACTAGCCAATATTTGCTCAGTCTTATAAGTTTCTTTATCTATCTTCTCTAATAATATCTCTGGCTTTGGTCGACTCATATGTAATACTCCATTGTAATATTATTTATCAATTATAACAGTATATAATTATAACTTTAGGTTGACAGAAACGTATATCGTGTTATAACTAAACTATGAAAAAGCAACAAATACATTTTATAGGATTTAGAGGATACGAATATGTATCAGCAGTTAGGGTTTGGGGAAAGCCAGACTTTATCCATCCTGTGCATGACAGACGTGCATACATTGAAATTGATAAAGAGAACGATATACTAATCTTTGCTAATAAAGAAAGTGAAGATAAGATTAGTAATTACAGAAGAGAGTATGAAGATATGAAAAAGGTTGACGTATCTTAAATCTGTGTTATATTTAATTATAGTTAGAAACAAGGGAGAGAACTAAATGAGTGAAGCAATTAATACAAGAACTGTTACATTAGCAGAAGCAGAAAGTAGAATTGTTCGTGCTTTTAAAAATAAACGTCCTGTGTTTTTGTGGGGTTTACCAGGTGTTGGTAAGTCAGAGTTAATGCAAGGTGTTGCTAATAAACAAACATTAGGCAAGACACATTTAATTGATGTTCGTGTTGCACTTATGGAACCTACTGATTTAAGAGGTATGCCGTACTTAGATAAAGAATCTAATTTAATGAAATGGGCACCTCCTGTAGATCTTCCTTCACAAGAACTTGCTTCTCAATATGATACAGTAATACTGTTCTTAGATGAGATGAATAGTGCGGCTCCAGCAGTACAAGCCGCTGGTTATCAGTTAACTCTAAATAGACGTATTGGTCAATATGTATTGCCTGATAATGTTGTAATTGTTGCCGCTGGTAATAGAGAGTCAGATAAAGGTGTTACTTATAGAATGCCTACTCCGTTAGCAAACAGATTTGTACACTTAGAAGTTCGCGTAGACTTTGATAGTTGGTTAAACTGGGCAGTAGAGAATAAGCAACATGAAGATGTCGTTGGTTATATATCTTTTGCTAAACAAGACTTATGTGACTTTGATCCTCGCACAAGTGGTAGAAGTTTTGCTACTCCTAGAAGTTGGAGTTATGTGAGTGATTTCTTAAATGATGAAACTGCTAGTGATGCAGAACTAACTGACTTGATATCAGGTTGTGTTGGAGAAGGTGTTGCTATTAAGTTTATGGCGCATCGTAAGATTGCTAAAGATATGCCAAAGCCTGCTGAGATACTTGCTGGTAAGGTTAAAGAACTTAAGATTAAAGAAATATCTGCTCAGTATGCTCTTACAATTGGTATGTGTTACGAACTTAAAGATGCATATAACGACTTTGGTAAGAAAGATTCTGAGAAGTGGCACAAGATGGCAGATAACTTCTTTAGATTTATGATGGATCATTTCCCAACTGAAATGACTGTAATGGGTGCCAGAACTGCTATTACAAACTACAACCTTCCTTTTCAACCTAATAAACTTGCTTACTTTAAAGAGTTCTTTGATAGGTTTGGAAAATATGTCGTTAAAGCAATGGAGAATTAAAAATGGCTTTTATTAGAGAAAAAATTACGTTAAATGAAGATTTCAATGCTTGGTGGAGATTACCTAAGTATAGAAAAAAGGATATCGAAAGTAGAGAACTATTTGGCGATGTAAAAGTTAAACAACGACACGGTAGTAACTACGGATGGCCCGGGTCTGATAAAGATGTTATGTATTGGGTAGAACTACATAACGGATATGCAGTTGGCTTCCGTGAACCTAGAGGTCCTAGTGGTACTAGACGTGCTAAATTTTGTGAATTTCCATATGCTAAACTTGAGGAGATAACAAGATGAGTGAAAAACGTGTATATAGTGTAACTATTGACACTAAAAACGACTGTGTTATAATGACAGAAGGCGAAGCCATGTTACTTAAAATGAAATATATGCCTGATATTGAAATGTATGATATGACTGAACGTCATGGTATGAAGCCTGAGTACTTGCATATGTTAGAAAAAGAGGCTGACTCTTGGCAAGATGGATTGATGAGAAGTTGTGGACTAGATGCAACCAAACAGTTTGGTGGTGCTAATTCTAAAATAATTTGGGAGTTTGAAGATTTAATTTATGGATAAAGGTTGACGTATTCTAATAATATGTTATTATTAGTTATAGTTAGAAATAAGGGAGAGAAGTAAATGAACCTATCTAAATTTAAAGCATCAATATCTGGTGCAACAACCGAGCATGTTAAAAGAACTGCAACTAATTTATCTACTAGGATAAATGAAGAGAAGAGGTTAGGAAATAAAATTTTACTAACTGAAAGAGTCAATATATGTAAAGAAGTCCTTAATAAAAGGATATCAAAATAACCAAAACCCTAGGGCGAGTATGCCTGCAAACGGAGAAAAAAAATGAAGACTCAAGCACAGAAGATAAACGACCTATACGAAGTTGCAGAAAGTAACTTTGTAACACTTCAAGAAAGATTAGAAAAGGCAATTGTAAAAGCACCTTTCTTTCGTTCCCAATTAGAAGCAGTAGTAGACGAATTTAAACGTAGAAACTGTAGTCCTCCAGCAGTACGTGGATGGACAAAATTCTCAGATATTAATATATGTCAATCTATACAAGTTAGCATGAATGCTATCTTAATAGATGAGACTATGCAACGTGAACTTAACATGCGTCATATTTTAGGTATTCTTACTAATTTTAGTGAAAGTATGGTTATGGCAATACAAGTTTATAGAGACCCTAATAAACCAGATAACTATATTGCCTGGGACGGTCAGCATACTATTATTGCTTTATATATAATACTTACAAAAGTATTTGGTGAAAGAGCTGCAAGTACAATGGTTCCTGTAGTTGTATACAGTTCTCAACAGAAGTTAGAAATTAGACGTAACTTTATTTTACTTAACGGTGATGCAAAGGAAACATTAGACTTTATTGATACCTATAAACAAATGGTATACGGTGTAAAGGTAGATGGTGCTGATTATCCAGACTGGGTAGATACTGCAACAAAAAATGATTACCTACGTGATGCAGGTCTATTTGCCACACATGCAAAATTTGGTGATGAAGACGAGCCTGGCGCATTTACATTGTTGGCTGATACACTAATGAGTAAAACTTTAAAAACTAGAAAGCATCCTGAAGTTACTAGAATGTTTTGTCAGTATTGGGCATACTTAAATCAAAGCAGAGCCGTACGTGCTAAGGAGGCTAGACAATTATTTGAATACTTTAACTTATGTTTTGAGCAAAAGATCACAGTAGACAATGAGTACTTACTTAAAATGGTAGCATTTACTAAAGAGTTCTTTGATGCAAACTTTGGTGAAGATGGTGTGTTCTGGGGTAAAGTAAAAGATTCATATACACGTTGGTATGAACATGCTAATCCAGAAAGTTATGCAGAATTTGGACTTAAAGGCTTTACTACAGAAATGAGAACAGGCGTTCCATTCCTAATAGCACAGATGAATAAGTCTACAACACTTAAAACTCCAAAGTATGCTCCGAACAATGGCTTTACAGTTTCAGCAAAGGACTTGTGGAACTAATGGTACAGTTTAGAGATCCAAGTAAGGACAAATTAAAAACTAATAGTGTACTGCGAGAGCAGTACACTTTAGGTAAAAGTTGTATGTTAGCAGACTGCGATAAAGAACTTAGTCACTTTGATGGTCCAGGTTCTAATGTACTTTGTAGAGAACATCAACTCCAGTGTGCAGAATATGGAGGTATGGGGAGACCAGAAAGACCACATACATTTTATAGAAACTGGATATGTACTAAATGTAATTACGATCCTAGAGAAGATGACTTAAGATTTGGACACGTCGAAGATGAATACAAAAAAATAAAAGCCATGCGATATGTTATGCATGGTGACCATATAATCTTAAAAAGCCACGGCGGAGCAGATTCTAAAGACAATATTAACAGTTTATGTGTACTCTGCCATAGTGCCAAAACAGCCATCGAAGAAGATTTTCTAGGTACAAGAAAGGTTGACAGATACTAATACTATGTTATTATAAAGTATAGTTAGAAACAAAGAAAGAGAGTCAAATATGTCAAATCCAATTAGTACAAGCAGTTTAAAAAAGTTAATCCTTAGATCAAACAATCCTAAAGCAAAAATTGATCTATTGCTTAGATCACTTCCTTATTCAATTAGGCAGGAAAGTCTAAGAAAAGACATGAATATCAAAGTTGTTAAAAATTTAGTAAATAAACTAACAATGGTTCAAGAATTGTCAAACAGTGCAAATTATGTAGAGGCAAACATATAATGGCTAAAAAAGGTACAAGTGCAAATACAAAAAATATCGAACTTCCTGTAGGTTTTGAAACTGTGCCTGCTGAAGATGCAGAAGCAAGAGAAGTGCTAACAACTGCTAGGGTTGCATTGTTATTAAAAGCAGCATTTTTTGGCAACATGGCTACTAGACTTCCGTTAGTTAATGCTGATGCATGGTTGGCTACTGCGGCTACTGATGGAAGATATTTTTATTATAATAGTAAGTTTATTCTTATGCTTAAACCTAAAGAAGTTGAATTTCTTTTTGGGCATGAAGTATTACACAATGTATACGATCATTTGGGTCGTAGTCGTGCTAATAAACATCATGCACAACTTGCAAACATTGCCGCTGACTATTGTGTTAATAGAGACTTAAAGTTTGCTAGAATTGGTGTAATGATTACTACAGTTCCTGCACTATATGATGTCAAATATGATGGATATAGTATGGAAGAAGTATATGATGAATTATATCAAAATATGGATAAGATTGATATAGATGATCTTGCAGATATGTTATTAGACGAACACTTGGATGAAAACGAAGACGGTGAAAATAGTGGTCAACCTCAAGAAGATGGAAACGGTAATCTAGTTTCAGAGTCTAAGCCTAAATATAGTGAAGAAGAAAAGAAAAAGATTAGAGATGAGATTAAAGAAGGTTTAATTAATAGTGCTAAACAAGCAGGACCTGCTGGTAGTATGCCAGCAAGTGTTGAGAGAATTATTAAAGACTTAACAGAGCCTAAGATGGATTGGAGAGAGTTACTTTCTACAAGTATTCAAAGTACAATTAAAAGTGACTATAGTTTTATGAAAAGAAGTCGTAAAGGATGGGGTAGTGATTTTATGTTACCAGGTATGGTTCCTGAGAGTACTATTGATATTGCAATTAGTGTTGATATGAGCGGTAGTATTACTACTGATATGGCTAGTGAAATGTTTAGTGAGATCAAAGGCATTATGGAACAGTTCTCAGATTTTAGAATTAAACTATGGTGCTTTGATACTAGTGTTTACGGGTATGCAGAATTTGATAATACTAATATAGATGATATCTTAACTTACGAACCTAAAGGTGGAGGCGGAACAGACTTCATGTGTAATTGGAATTTTATGAAAGAAAATGATATACAACCTGAAAGATTTGTAATGTTTACTGATGGTTATCCATATGATTCATGGGGTGATGAGAATTACTGTGATACAGTATTTGTGATACATGGAAATGATAAAATTAAACCACCATTTGGTAATTGGGCTTATTATCAGTTCTCTGAACATAAACAAGCGGCATAATATAATAAATAATAATGAGGAAAGTGCAATGAATTTTAAATTAATATATAGTACTTTCTTAGTTTTAATATTTGCTATAATATCTAGCATATCGTTATCACAAGAAAGTAGTAAAAAAACTACAAAGTTTATGTGGGCTAATAAACCTATTCAATGTTTTAAAGAAAAAGACTTGATCGGCACTATGTCTGAAAATAACTTTAAAGAAGTTTCGCCTATATTTGGTGGAAACGGTGTTACTATGGTAGGAGACCCTACAACTAACGAATTATCAAGTAGAGGTGCAGTTGCATATCTTTTTGCTAATGCACAAGATCAAAGATGGGTGCTAATAGAACTTTTGCCAACTCCAGACAAAACACTGCCCAATGCTTGCATATTAATGAAGGGGCAAGGAGTAGTCTTTGACAAAAATCAACTAATCACAATATTAACTCCTCGTGAGCCTAACACATAAGTAATAGTAGCATATAATAAACAAAATGCTTGACAAACATCATTAAAATCATATATAATTATAGTAAGACTTAAATTTAAAAGGAGATTTATCTATGTCGAATGAAGAAACTATCGAAACTACTGCAGAAGACGGGTCAACAACTGAAACCCCCGTTGAAAGTACTGCATCAGTTCCAACATCTATAAGTATACAGGATGTAAACGTAATGGCTACTATAATCGAAGCAACTAGCCAAAGAGGTGCTATTAAAGCAGGAGAAATGCAAGTAGTTGGTACCCTTTACAGTAAAATAATCGCTTTCCTTTCAGAAAATGGATTTGAAAGACGTAAAACAGAAGCTGCTGGTACTGCAACTGCAGAAGATGCACCTGCTGAAGAAGATAACCCAGGAGATACTAAATGATAAAACATGTAGGTAAACATAACGATAAGAATGTGGTTATTGCGTTTAGAGAAGTTCCAGGCGAAGAGCATATGTCTCTTGTAATTTATCCTGACAACTTACCTCAAATTTGGCATAATAAACTATTCAGTTGTGTTCAAAGTACAGAAGGCCAAGCCGCAAGTAATCTAGCAGATGCAATGCATAAATCAATAGATGCAGATGAAGTAAACTTACTAGGAAAATGTCATAAAGAAAAATGGATGAAAAAAGTAAGATCTCAGGACGTAGTGTTAAGACCTGGTAAAGGTTCTGGAGCAAGACTTAATGAGATTAATGATATCATTCGTAACTTAGAAGCAGGTAACGAAGCAGCCGCTAAAATGGCAAAAATTGATGCTACTACTGGTTTAAAAGACCCTGCTAATCAAGCAAAAGGCGAAGCAGCCGCAGATGAGGTAAGAGCAAGTTCACCAACTGCTACTGATGGCGTACTAACTGATGCAGATATTGCTAGTAATTTAATTAAGCAAGCAGAAACAATGCAAGCACAAGTAAAAACACTATCTGATGAAATTATAAGACTCACTGAAGAGGCAGTTACACTTAATCCAGGACTGGCTCCTAAAAAACGTCCAGGTAGACCTAAGAAGAATACTACTTTAGGTGATGTATCAGTAACACATGATGCAATGTTATCTAAAGAAACAGCTTCTTAATGGATGTATCTTTAGTAAGTTACAGTCAGTCTGCTCCTGAGTTTCTACAAAAGCAAAACGTGGACGCAAACCAGCATCACAAAAAGCAACAGCATAAATGACAGTATTGTATGCAGGTTGTAGTTACAGCTCTGGTGTTGGTTTTGGTGAAACAACACAACTCCAAGATAATCCAGATATGTGGACAGACTGCAAAGATGCTAAGGAAATTTGGCCCAATTTACTACACGATTATTTTTTTAATTCATATGAAAAAAATAATATAGCAACTGGAGGAAATACAAACTTAAAAATATTTCAACACACTGCAAACGAATTATTAACAGGAAAATATAAATTTGCATTTATTCAATGGACAAACTTAATAAGGCATGAATATGAAATAGGTTTCGAGTTATACAGTACAAAGCAAATGGCTAAAGTTGGTATAGGTGCACTTACACATGGTTTAAATATAGGTACATATTATGCAAAAGATATACAAAAAAAGCATGATAGATACTTAACATTAGAACATGATCAATATAGAATAGTAGAATTAATTGGATTCATACATATACTATGCGAAATAGCAAAACTTAAAAATACACAAGTTTATTTTATAAATGGACTGTGTCAGTGGGAAAAAGATCATTTTGTTAAAAAAGAAAATTTTTTACCTAGTGAATTATCAGATTATATAAGAGATTTACTTAATATTAATAATCGCGATGATGAAGAAATTTTAAATTTATATAATAAAATGTATAATCAGTATCAACAGGCTGGCGGAATACAAGAAGATAAATGGTTAAATCTTTACAGTTCTATGAACGAAGGTAGAATTGACCGAGCAAAAGACAAGATTCATCCAGGTATAATAAGTCATAAAAATTTTGTAGAAATATTTACAAATAAACTAGAAGGTACATTTAATGAAAGTTAAATTAGTAAGTTATAGCAAACCTGCACCAGGGTTTGAAGCAGAAGGTGTTAATGACGTACAGGAACTCATTGCATTTTGTGCTAGAGTTAGTAACCCTGCTAACCAAATGAATAGTGAAACAAGTGAAAAACTTATTAAATATTTAATAAAAAATTATCATTGGTCACCATTAGAAAT
>Ga0209634_1002580_pt1 | contig 12597 bp, 20 predicted proteins | sample LinPmetageLP40_FD_184043 | JGI IMG/M metagenome (GOLD analysis project Ga0209634, IMG submission 184043) | Marine viral communities from the Pacific Ocean - LP-40 (SPAdes) (version 2) | ecosystem: Environmental > Aquatic > Marine > Oceanic | place: Pacific Ocean | collected 2010-08-26 | reverse complement strand
AGATGTTTACGATCAGGAAGTTGTCCATGTTTGGGCAAGTAAAAACCCGATTACAAACGATGAATATGGTTATGGAGGAGTGAAATTATTTCCAACAGATATGGTGCGTAACGCATCAAGTTGGGGGCTAGATTTTACAACAGGTTTAAGCAATAGATTTAAGTCTATGCCACAAGTATCTTGTGTCACTAGATTTAATACTGACTCATTTAGCACTTGGAGGAGTGCGTTCAGAGAGTGCGTAAAATTAACACTTAATGATAATGAAGAAAGTAATATACGTCTAAATGCTTGGATTAACACTAGGGGCGAAGAGGAGTTTACTGCTGAAGCAGTTAAAGGAGCACTAGAAGGGAACCAGTTTGCTCTTGCAAACAAAAACAATCTAACAATGTTAGATAAAATAAATGACTTTAATTGGTTAAAGGAGCATTATGAAACAAATTAATTTAAACAGTTGGAACGAAGTAGAAGAATTTATAGACCATAGTTTCTTACGCATTCCACCAAGTTACTTCGAAAGAGCTATAATGGATAGCAGATATCCACGTGATGCATTTAGTAAAGGGCAATTAGCAAGTAAAAGTTGGCTGTTGGGAGAACTATATAGAGTAGTTCCTTTGCCAAGTAAGGCGACTGTGGCACTATTAGGCTGTTGGATTGGCAGTATAGTTGAGCCAATGTTAAATGCTTTAACAATACAACGTATATATGGTATAGACATAGACTCAGCAAGTATAGAAATGGCGGAAAAGTTTAATCAAAAGCATGTAGCAAACGGCTGGAAATTTAAAGGTGTTTGTACTGATATAGATTTGCTAGATTGTAATCATATGGAGTTTGAAACAGGCGGAGAACTTATAAAAGTATCACCAGATATTATTATTAATACTAGTTGCGAACACATGAGTACTAATTGGTTTGAAACTGCAGGAAGTGACCAACTTATAGTTATGCAAACAAACGATTCCGAAGAATTTGACGGGCATATTAATGTATGTTATACTGCTGAAGAAATGCAAGAGAAATACCCACTAAGTAAAACACATTTTGTGGGCAGTTTAAAAACACCTAGTTACACAAGACACATGCAGATAGGATACAAATAATGAAAGTTATTAACTTTTTTGGCGGACCTAACTCAGGCAAAAGCACTAAGGCGGCTGGTTTATTTTACAGAATGAACATGGCAGGATATAGTGTTGAGCTTGTAAATGAGTTTGCAAAAGAGTGTGTATGGGAAGATAATGTTCCTATGCTAAAAGACCAATTATACATGTTAGCACATCAACATAGAAAACTATTAAGATTAGAGGGTAAAGTTGATTATGTTATTACTGACTCACCGGTATTGCTAAGTGGCATATACAGAGAAGTATATGATGGTGCATTATACAGTAATCTTATAGATCAACTTGCTCGAGAGTGCTACGACAAATATGATAATATAAATTTTATGTTAGAACGACCAAATACTTTTACACAAACAGGAAGATCTGTAGACTTAGAAGAAAGTTTAAACATAGACGAAGCAATAATAGAAATGTTTAAAGAAGAAAAGGTTCCTTTCTTTCAGTTAAGACAACCTGATATGAGAATAGAGCCTTTATATGAAGCAGTTGAAGTAGCATTTGAGTATATTGACAAACGCAAGAGAAGGAATGAAACTAGTAGTTAGTGGCTGTAGTTGGAGCAGTAGAGATCGTGAATGCCCAGGAGTAGAATTTGGGCAATTAGTTGCTGATCATTACAGTTGGGATTACCAAAATACTGCTGTTATAAGTGCAAGTAATTTTATAATAAGATTACAAGTGCAACATGCCATAGAAAATTTAAACCCTGACTTTATGATTATTAACTGGACTAATCCAGCAAGAATAGAATGGAATTTTGCAGGCAAGGAATACAATCCTTTACAAGGAATTAAGCAAGTAACTTATGCAACAGGTGAGCATTCGCCTGACGATGAGCGTCATCCTGCTGGAGAACACGTGGATCCTACAATAGCCTTTAGTACATTCCAAAGTTTATTTTGTGAAGACTTAGATTTAAGTTTTGAGGAAGTATGCGAAGTATATCCTATTATGTCTAATACATGTACTGAACAAAACTGGAAAGCATTAAGACATTATTATACAAATTTATATGATACTGCATTAGAGTGCCATAAACAAATTTATATCATGCAAAGTGCAATACACGAATTAGAAAAACATAATATTCCGTATTTAATGAGTCCTAATACATTAGATTTTTTACATGATTTACAGACATTACGTGGCGAAACAGATCCACAAAAAATACTCAAGGACAGTTATTATCCGTTATGGGATATGATACCAGAAAGAAATAAGATTGGCGGTGTTGCAAGTATGTTATCAGAAGTTGATAGTAAATTGTATAATAATTATGATGAAAACCCAGGACGATTCCTTAGTAGCCACATATCACCTCTAGCTCACAAGGCTTATGCAGAAAAACTAATACCCAGTATTGATAATTTACTTAACTGATTATAAAACTCTATTGAATGTTTTTTAGGCATACTTATTAAGTGCTGTCTATTAAACTCTAATACTTCATGCATATCTTCTAACATGTTAATTAAGTTCTCATGATGGAATTGTGACAACTGCTGTACAATTTCTGCAATTTTATTCAATCTTATTGCATGGTCCATTTCTAAGTCATAACTTTCGTCCCACCATTCACCAAATGTTTTAAATCCTAACTCATGTAAGTGTTTTAAACTACCAGGCATACCGCTTATAATAAATGGCTGTAAACATGCTATAGGTTTTAATGTTTTTTCGTTTATAAACATATGATTTTTGTCAGTATGAAATAAACTTTCATTTACAACTTGCACATAACTAACTTGCTGTAGTTCATAAGTTAAAATACTTACTCTATTGGGCTCTGCTAAGTCTAAATTTAAGTCATATTCTATAGGCAACATAGGAGTTAATTTAGGAAAGTGTTCCATATAGAAATCCATATCATATTCATCAGGTTTCCCTAATGTGCATAACACATTTGGGTTATCTTTAAATAAATCTACAAAGCCAAATCTATTTTCGTCAGGACGCCTATTAAAACTAGATACTTTATAGTCTCTTTTGCCTGTATATTGCTCTTTTTCAAATACATGGACATCAGTATTTTCAGTATAAGGCTGTAAACAAGCTCTACCTAATTCTATGAGCCACCTATTGAAGTATAAGTCTAATTCATGTACATTATATGGGTTACAATCTACATAAATGTACTTCTTTTGTATGTTATAACGTAACAGAGTGTTAGTAATTATACCCTTATACATATCGAACTCGTGTTCGATGCTCTTATTCCTACTTTCAAACGTGTAATCAAACAATAATACGCACTTATCGTTATTAACATCTTGTAAGATTTGCTCAGACAATGTATATGTATGCTCTGGATCATTCATGGCAGTCATGCTAATTGGATAGATATATGCAGTATTAGATTCTGCTGGATGGCCTATATTAAAGCAGTCAGTATTACCCCAACATCTTGGCATGCCTTCTTGTGCTGATGTATTGTTCTCATCAAAACCAATATAAATTTTATCCATACATATATTTAAGTAAATAGTAGTATGAAATTAGTAGTTTGCGGTTGTAGTTGGAGCAGTAGAGACCATGCGTATCCTGATACGGAATATGGACACTTTATATCTAACGAGTTAGGCTGGGAATATGAAAACATTGCAAGAGTAGGCGGAAGTAATTTTAATATAAGATTGCAAATAGACTATGCAATTAAAAATCTAAATCCTGACTTTATAGTTGTTAATTGGACAACGCCAGACAGATTTGATTGGAACCATCGTGGCAACTTATACGAAATAGAGAAAGGCTTAAAACAATCAGACTATAATGTTGATAAGTTTTTTACTAACGAGTGGAACCACCCTTGCTATCCTGATGTAGAGCCTACTATAATGCATCAAAGTATGACTGGATTAGTTACATATGATGACTTCTCTAGAACATATGAAGAAGCCTGTGTTTGGTGGGACGATTTACCTTACCATATGACCAAAGCACAATGGGAAAGTATGAAAACTTTCTATATAAATTTATATGATACTGATTTAGAGGCACACAAACAATACTATATGATGGAAAGTGCTGTAAATCAAATGCAAAGAGCAAATGTACCGTTCCTATTTTGTCCAAATACGTTTAACTGGAAACAAAACATACAAGAACGTTATAAACTAACTGATGAGCAAAAAGAACAATATTATATAGCAGGATTAACTTACGATTTTGTGCCAGAAGATAATCTGCAACTGTATACAGGTATTGCAGATGCTTTGGCTTGGGATTTTGAGATAATGGACGACCCTATTGGACATCCTGAACATAGTCATTGTCATCATTTGAGTGCAAATGCACAAAAGAGATGGGCAACAGAAATTGCTGTTCCTAAAATTAAGAAACTTCTTTGATGTGTTTACAGTTGCCTCTAAAGGTATAACCAGGGCAACTACATTTACCATCTTCAATAGTATATGTTTTACCATTTGAGCCCTTTACAACTTTTACATTGGCAGATAGCTCTTCTGGACGCTCGCCTATCTTTGTAAACTTACGTCTACTTTTAGAAAACTGTTTAATTGGATTTTTAAATTCTTTTAATCCTGTGGGACCTTCATAAGCAACTAATTGCCCTGCACCGTTCACATGATATATGCCATTACTAACTGGGTATTTGCCCCATTCTGTAACTTCTTGTAGTATCTCGATCATGACACAACCGTTGCTAATTTAAACATTATAAAAATTAGTATAACTGCAAGTGCATTTAGTGTTGCAAAATTGCAACGTTGTACTACATTTACTTGGGGGAAACTCATTTTAGGTAGTCTAATGAAACTAACTACCCATACAAAAGTTGCTAGGAACAGCACATAACCTTCCATTATGCATCTACCGTGTCTAGTTCAACTTTAAGTTGAGGGTCGTTATGGTCAAACCAACCATTAGCAACTTTGTACTGACAAGAAAAAGAATCTTTTTCTCGTCCGCCTTCTGCTAGTGGAGTCCATTGTTCAGCCTTAGCAATTATACCCTGTCTAGGATACTCGTCCTCACCATAAGTATGATTAGTTTGTGCTAACCATTTGCCGTTATAACGGAACTGAATTGGTGTTTCCCAATACTCGCATATTGGGCCTTTTCCATCACCATCTCTACCAAGTTCTCTAACTTCGTAGTCTAGAACATACTCTTCAGAACCACTATTGCTGTATTCTATAAGAGAGGTAAGTGTTGGTATACCGTTCTCCTCAATACGCTCTTTATCAGCGAATGAGATATCGGTAACGAAATAAGTAGAACCGCCTTTGAACTTCCAATATGGATTTTGCTCATCGCCGTAATTCTCTTTGTACTGAGTCTGAATGACTAAAGTTGTTATTGACATAGTAGTTACTCCTTAATTTAACCTATACACATAGTATAGCAGAAAAGGGAGATATGTCAAGCCTTTTTTTAGGCTATTCTTCTTTGAAATGTTTGCTTAAAATATTGTTGACTTGGTCGCCAATGTTTTGATGTATAGTATCTAGCTCTACAATTATCTCAACTTCCTCTACAACTGCATCAACATCTTGTTGGCTAAAGAAGTCATTTAGGTCGTCTAATATAATATCGTTTTCTATCTGATCTATTTCTCTTTTAGTACCGTCATTATATTTTAAGGTAATAAGGCTTATGTATTCAGCAGGTATTTCCTGAGTAAATATTTCACTCAGGAAAGTATTAATCTGCATTGATTTGTCTTTGGATCGCCCGAGTACTATAATACGAGCTTTACCCTTGGCCATTTACGAGGCTTTAGGTGGTCTGCCTGGTCCTTTTTTAGGTGCTAGGCTTGGGTCCAAATTATATGCTGATGCTCTTTTGGCTGTTGCATCGTCCATCATAGCCTTAGCGTCGCCTTCAATTAACTCTGCTTGAGCTAATAGGTTAGATGCTTTACTAGTATCTGATCCGTCTTCTACTTGATCTGCAAGTAGGATATCAGGGCTAACTTCTGTATTAAGAGGTGGGTTAGTACCCTCATTCATTTTCTTAATCTCTCTATTAACGTCTGCTAATGCAATTTTATCTGTTGGTGTTGGTGTTAAAAATACCATCTCACTTGAAACTTTAATCATTTTCTTAGTAAAGTGAAGATCGTTTAATACATTTGAACCATCTGGAAATTGTCTTCTTGAAAGAACTTCTGAGATTTCGTTAGACTCTTGTGCTTCTAAACTTTGCACGATGTTCATTAACTCGTCATGCTTTTGATCTTCTAGTGAAGTAGTTTCAACAATTAAACAATTTTCAGGTTCATTAGGTACTTCTCTAAAAACCACTACACATGGTTTTTCACCATATTTACCGACATGTTTTAATGTTGCCATATTATTCTCCTTCTGCAGGTGCCTCTGTTTGTGCCTCTGCTGTTTCGGCCTCTGCGGCTTCTTTTGCCGCATTGGCTTCGTTTACATAGGATAAGAACGTTGACAATTTATCATAAACTGCTCCTACCTGTGTAAGCTCGTTGCCTTTAAATGCACCACGTTGTGATGCTAGATCTACAATTTGAGCCAATAGTTGTAGGTCTTGTAATCCTATGCTTTCAGGCTCTTGAGAACCTTCTGCAGGACTTTCCATTTCTGTCATATCAGGTGCAGTTACTTCTTCTACTGCTTCTGCTACTTCTTCTGCTGGTGTTTTGGTTTTAGCCATTTCTTATTCTCCAATAAAATTATTTTTTTGTATACCACTATTTAACACTATACTTAACTTGTACATTAAAAAAATGGTCTATTTTGTAGTTTTAGTGATGCCTGATTGGGTATTATAGTAATGGAAAAAGTTTTCTTTGTCCATAGCATTTAAAAAATACACATATACAGTTTTCCAACCAAATACATCGTCTATATTATAATAAACAAGGTCTTCAGGTACTTCTTTTAAGTATTCTAATACTACTCCTAGCATAGAATCCTCTTCATTCCTTTTAAAATCATCAGAGTTTCGACGTACTTTTTGTTCCTTGTCTAATTCAACTTTTACTTTATTTCTTAACATAGTAACATATACTTCGTTACCATTAAGATTTCTCCAGTCTTCGTCATTAAGAACAGTTGTAAAACTAATCATCTTCTCTGGTATAAGGTACCGTAGTACCAAATGGTGCCACTGGTGCCTTACCACCGTAACCACTACCATGTACTATAAATAATGTATCACAGTAGTTTTCATCACCCCAACTACCCCAAGGATAACCGTCAGTAAACATTATATGCTTCTTAGGAACAATGCCTTCTTCTTTCATGTAATCAAATACACAATCAAACTCAGTACCGCCACCGCCTTGGATATCGTATTCCAAGAACTCTTCCATATTATGTGGTGTGAATGTTTGTGGATTATGTACATCAGTATCAAAGCAGAATAAATGTATTCTAAAGTCTGTATACTGGTCCATAATACCTTTTACTTCTGATAAAAAGTCTCTTAACATTTCATCATATATAGAACCTGACACGTCCATAGATATCGCAACATCAATAGTTGTTTCTCGGTCCATTCCAGGCAAGTAAAATCCTTCGTTAAGTCCTTTTCTACTTGGTGTTTGATAAGTGTAATCGCTTCTGATAATACTTTGTATTTGCATAGCAATTAATTGTCTCCAATCAAGTTGAGGATTTAATAAATGATCTAATATTCTCTTAACGCCACCTGGTAAGTTACCAGCACCTGCGGCTTTGGCCGCCTGCATTGTAGCACTTTGAAATTCTTGTTTAATCTGCTCTTTTTCTTCAGCAGTATATTTTGCAGGACCATTTTTGTCGCCACCTTCAGAGTTTGCTTCTCCACCTTCTCCTTGAGCTCCATCATCGTCGCCATCGTCTCTGTCTAAATGCACATCAAACGATTCAATATCTATAATTCTGCCTTCTTCTTCCATTTGCTTGAATAGATCGTCATATATCTCTTCTGATAACATGCCTCTATATTTCCAATCAAAACATATTTTAACTAATTTAATCTCTTCGCCTATCTTAGCGTCTATTAAGTCTGCATTAATAACATAGTCGTTAGCAATATTCCATAAACGTGGGTTTCTGTCGCCACGTCTAATAGCATCAAAATGATCATAGACACAATGTAGTACTTCATGTCCAATACCAAATACAACTTCTGCATCTGACATTGCGGCAACAAAGTTTCTATTGTAGTAAAAGTATCTGCCATCTGTAGCAAGTGTAGGACACCATTCTGTGGCGTCTTTAAATCTTAATCTAGTTGCAAGGTTACCAAAAAACGGTGCAGATATAAGCATTTCAATCCTTGCTTTAATCAGTTTGTCTTCTATCTCTACAGACGTTAAACTAGTCTCAGGTATTTCATAAAGTGCTTCAGCAACTCTATCCTTAGGCTGTTCCGTTTTTGTCTTTGCTTGTTTTGTATCTGTCATTTAACTGTTACTCCTAACATTTATACTATATATTATAGCAAATTATATGGATTTGTCAAGCAGATGTTTTAAGTTTTTCTTATTGATCCTAGCAATTCTTAAGAAATTATCGTAGTTATGTTCTAATCTGGGTTTAAGTTCAAGTAAAAGAGCATCTAAATCCTGTCGTTTAACTAAGTTTTCTATAACATCAGCAACCCAGTTAAAGCGATCTTCATAGTTAGGTGAGTCATATCCTGTACCAAATACATCATCAAAAGTATCAAAGTTCCAATCTTTAAGTAATTGGTATATATTGTTATCACCTAGTATTATAAATGGTCGTTTGCCTATAATAGGCTTTAATGTTTTTTCAGTAATAAACACATCAGTATATACGGTAGTTTCTGTGACAACATTAAGGAAATGACTGTTCCAATTATCTTTATGACCTAATGAACTTATATCATTAGTAATTCCTACGTCTCCTTGAACTGAAGCATCTCCGTCTGCATTTTGGATATCTATTGGTAACTGAGCAACTTCACCTAAACTAGTGTGTCCGTATTTTAATAACCCTCGATTTCGTAAGATATTATATAGCTCAACTCTAGGGCGATGAGGTTTCCTATTTAGGCACATATAATGTTTTAACGGTGTTTGTAACTCGTAAGGATCAAAAGTTTGATAACGATGTATATTATCATAAACAAAATCTACCCAAAAACTAAAATAATATGGACCCCTAGTATTGCCAATATGTATAACATTAAATTCATTTAATTGGTCCCAAACTGATTTTTGACGATGGGATTCCATTGGTGGCCCATACGTGTTATTCCAATCAGGACCACTGTAACATATAAGCCTTACTTCTTCAGAGTTTTCAGAGCACAATTCTATAATTTCTTTCATATGCTGATCTAACATAATCCAAGTAGTATCTATGAAAATATCATTATCTTGCAATTGATTCGTAATAATTCTTTTAATTTGTTTGTCATGATGGCCTATAATGGTGGACTCATCAAAACCGTTGTCATATACTATCATATCAGTATTTATTATCTTTATAAAAAAAGAAATCCGCACTCTGGGTTATACCAAACTGCGGATCGTTCAACAAGGCCAATGGCCATATTGTAAGCCCTTAACTCTTTGGGTTTTTATGCCGCCCTCAAGTTTTATCTTACTGGTCTCTTTAAACAAAAAAATCCCCCAGTTGCCTGGGGGACGAAACTCGAGCTCTAAGGTAGGGAGTAACATAGGTAGGTGCTCGAGTTTAAAAAATTGCCTTTACTCCTAGGCGATATACTTAGTGTACCTCTCACTGAATGTTTTGTGCAACTCCTTATCAAGGTCAGTTCTTACATTGAACCTAATCTGATAATCCTTCATAATAGTCTTAAATAAGAACACTACCATTTCAGGTTCGAAGTTATCGTAACTGAATTTAACAGTATTATTAAGTGCTTTTCTGAACTTGTCATCAATGCCTGATGTTTTAAACATCTCATTTAGTTCATATGCAAGTCCTACTACTAGTGAATACTTTGCTGAAATCTCTTTAGACAGTTTAGAGTCTAAAGTTTTAACTGAACCATCAATAATTTGATCAGGATTAGGAAGTTTAGAAGCAATTTTTCTATGCTCTACAAACTTAATTGCCATACCTTCACCAATAGCACCTGCTATCTCAACTTTCTGTTCATAAGCCTCGGCACTATCAAATCCCTCAGCACCTAACATCTCACTTACATAAGTCCAACTTCTTGGAGTTGCAAATGATTGCGAACTACTTTTAGGATCAAAGTCAAATAAGTCGCCTTTAGCAAAACTTAAATAACCTATGACATCAGGATGTACTGCATTGTTCATAGCCCATTTAGACCAATCTTCAAAGTTTACTTCCATATTAATATGTCTAAATCTGTTAGCCAACGGTGCTGGCATTCTGTAAGTAACACCTCTGTCAGTCTCTCTATTACCTGCGGCAATAATTCTGACATTGTCTGGTAGGATATATTGCCCTACTCTTCTGTTAAGTACTAACTGATAAGCCGCCGCCTGTACACTCGGTGGTGCAGAGTTTAGCTCGTCTAGAAACAATATCACATTGTCATAGGACTCAGCAAGTTCTTGGCTAGGCAAGTCACTTGGTGGGCTCCATTCCATTTGGTTTGTTTCTGGATTTCTGAAAGGATACCCTCTCAAATCAGTTGGTTCTAAAAGTGCCAATCTTAAATCAATACAAAGAGCATTACCTAGTTCACCACTGTCAACTATTCCTGCTACTAATTCTGATTTACCAATTCCGGGGGCTCCCCAGATAAAGATTGGTCTGTTTACTTTAAGAGCTCGTTGTATAATCGGTGTTACACTCTTTGCTCTGACGTTTAATGTTTCCATAATAGTTACTCCTTAATTTAACCTATACACATAGTATAACAAATAATTGATCTAAGTCAAGCCTTATCTTGAAACATTTTTGAAAAAGTTTCTTTCTGCTGGTCAGCAGTTAGAGGCTCGTCTCCCCATGCAAGTCTTTCTTCATGATTTAATTGACTCCAAACCATATAGTTTGTATTATATGTTTCGTTGTTATCATAAATGAATTGGTGTGTGGGTTCTATTATCATATTTTTTATTATTTTTAAATGTCCAGTTATTATACATTAAAAAGCAGATTTGTCAACCATAAAAAAAGGCGCCTAAAGACGCCTTTTAATATTCTTAGGAATTAAGAATTAGCAAGGGCTTTATAACCTGCTGAAATAATAGCTCTTGAAGGTGTTCCAAGTCTATAAACGTTTCTGCTTCTTCCTTTAGTATCTGTCACAACATTCAAATAGATTGAGTATCCTTTGAATCTTAGTGCTTGGATTACCGCTTGTGGGTTTCCTGTACCAAATTGAGATTTAAGTTGAGCTGAACTTAATGTTCTGCCTGATTGTAGTGCTGATAGCACTTTCATTTCTTTAGTTGTAGTCATTGACTTCTCCATATATTCTAAAAAGTCTAGCATTTTTGCTAAACATTACAAGTATTATACACTAAAAGAGTTTATTGTCAAGCCTATATTACATCAATAAAGGCCGAAATATCTGAACCATTAAGTTTAAACCACGCAGAGTCCTCGGCATCATAGAAGACCATTTTCTTTTTAGTAAAGTAGTAAGGCCATCTCATATGGTTATCTAATGTTAGATACATTTTAGGGGTGGGATTGATACTGATACTATAATCGTATGCAGTAAATTGCCGTTTAAGTAGTTCATTGCCTAAGTAAGACAGTCTAATACCTTTAGGTACTCCATTATCTAGTCTGAAGTTATTAAAGACTTTGTATGCAAGTTGTTCTCGATTAAAGTCTTGGAATTTTCTATAAAACTTATTGTCTTTATCAAAGCCAGGACGCCTAGAGCTACTTTCTAACAGTCCTTCTTTTATATGTTTTACTATTTGATCTAATATTAGATATTGTATATGCTTATTTGGTGATGTCATCTTCAGAAACCACTACACCTTGTGTTAGCATAACAACTGTAAATAGTTCAGTTGTGAAAGTCTTGTTAAGTCTTTCTGCTAAGTTAAAAGCATGTCCGGAATTACTAAAAGATACCTTTTTATATTTAGGCCCTGGATAGGATACTAGTGTATGTAATGTTCTTAAGTTAATAGGTTTACCGTCATAGAACACACTAAAAATTGCATCTGCTGATAGTATCTGTTCTGCTTTGTAAGTATTTTTATTAACTGCTTCTAGTAATACTGTTGGTTTTGGTCTACTCATGTGTAATGTCTCCTATACACATGTATTTATCTTATTTTGTAATTAAAACAGTATTTAAGTATTTTATTTGCTTGGTAGGCCTGCCGCTATATAATCACCAATCATGCTGATATCTTTGTCGGACAGCATTGCCGCTTGTCCCCACATCAAGGCACTCATTGGTCCTACTTGTTCGTTGTTCTTGTATGCTACTAGTCTGCTACTTATGTAGTCTGCTGTTTGTCCAGCAAGTTTAGGTCCTACACCACCGCCACCATCAGGTCCATGACATGCGGCACAACCTGACCATAAACTTCTAATATCACTAAATGGGC
>Ga0209634_1002578_pt1 | contig 12599 bp, 7 predicted proteins | sample LinPmetageLP40_FD_184043 | JGI IMG/M metagenome (GOLD analysis project Ga0209634, IMG submission 184043) | Marine viral communities from the Pacific Ocean - LP-40 (SPAdes) (version 2) | ecosystem: Environmental > Aquatic > Marine > Oceanic | place: Pacific Ocean | collected 2010-08-26 | reverse complement strand
AAATGACTTTAATTTAGTATTTACTATTGGAGGAACAGGAGGCTCACCTAGATTAACGGTAACCATGCCTACTTGTCATTTAGAAGTGCCAACGCATTCAATTGATGATTTAATTAGTTTAGAGACTAGTTTCCATGCACTACCTACTTCAGTAGATGGCACAGATGAAATTACATTAGTATCATTCGGACCAGACGTAACTTAATTATTAAGTAAACCGGGAGGGGTAATGCCCTCCCACATTTTTAACAGAACAGAAAGGAAAAAAAGTATTATGACGGAAGAACAAAAAACAAAAGTATCGCTAGCTAGTCTTATGACTCCTAGCAAAACAGTAAGCATAGATTACCCTGAGTTTTCAGGAATGACAATAGATTTATGTTTTTTAGCTAGAGAAGAGCTAATCAAATTAAGAAGCAGATGTTTATCTAACAAGTTTAACAGAAAAACAAGAGGTTTTGAAGAAGAACTTGATGATGACAAATTTTTAGTTGAGTACTGTAAATCAGTAATTAAAGGCTGGAAAGGTCTTAAATACAAATATTTAGAAAGAATGTTGTTAGTAAATTTAGAAGGCGTAGACCCAGAAGATGAACTAGTTTATTCACAAGAAGATGCAGAAATTCTTATGAAAAATGCTGGTGATTTTGATACTTGGGTAACAGAAACTGTTGGTGATTTAGAGAATTTTACCAAGACCAAGTAACTCAAATACTTGGTCTGTTAGATAAACAGTTTAAAGATGGTCAAATAGATTTAGAACTTCATTACAAAATAGCAGAACAAACAGGAGCGGAGATAGATTATAGTAAACTACCTCCTACTCGTATGGACTATCCTTGGGAAGTTCAACAATCTTTTCTAATACATGATACCTTACCTGATATAACAGATACAAATATGGGATATCACATGGGTAAAGATTGGTCGTGTATAGAAACTCTACTAAGTTTATATGATGTAGAGGATAAACTAACAGTTATCTATTTTTTAAGGCATATTGAAGCGAGACACTCTAACAAGATAAATAAAGATTTAAATGCTAAGAGTAAATCAAAAGCAAAAGCCGGGTAACCGAATAGATAAATAAAATGGCAGGAAAAAAAGTAGACGGTGGTACAGTTACCATTAAAGTCACCGATGGTGATTCTTTAAAAGACATACAGAAGAAAGTCAAAAAAGCTCGTGGAGAGTTTGATGGCCTGTCTAAATCCACTCAAGCCGCTGACCGTGCGGGTAAAGGATTAAGCAGACAGTCTTCAAATCAAACCAAAAATTTCTCCAAGATGCAACAGGGCATCAGTGGTGGAATTGTGCCTGCATATGCTACCCTAGCTGCTAACGTTTTTGCTTTATCAGCAGCTTTTCAATTTTTACAAACTTCCATGAATACCAAAAATATGATAGAAGGTCAAAAAGCCTTTGGTTCTATAACTGGTGTGGCTTATGGAACAATTACAGATAGTATTCGAAAAGCTACTCAAGGACAACTAGCATTTAAAGAAGCCGCAGAAGCAGCCGCTATCGGTACAGCTGCTGGACTAAATAGAGACCAGTTAGAAAGATTAGGGGAGGCAGCAACTAATGTATCTATCGCATTAGGTAGAGATTTAGCAGATTCCTTTAATAGATTAGTACGTGGTGTTACAAAAGCGGAACCAGAACTATTAGATGAATTAGGTATTGTACTTAGATTAGAACCTGCCCTAAAAGCTTACTCTGTAGCTATAGGTAAATCTGTTGCTGATTTAAATCAATTTGAGAAATCACAGGCTATTGCGAACGAAGTTCTAGGCCAGGCAGAGACCAAATTTGGAGCAATACAACAAGTAATGGAACCAGGAGCATTTGCACTTGGACAATTCACATCATCCTTTAATGATTTACTCGATATATTAAAAGAAGGTTTAGGGGGAATAGCTCAGACTGTTTTACCTTTCTTCACAGAAAACTTAGCAGCTCTCGGTTCTGCACTAGCTCTAGTTGCTATTCCTATCTTAAAAATAATACTGCCCAACTTTGAAGCTATGTCAGTTAGTGCAGCTAAGAATGTAGCAACAACAAAAGGTTCTTTAGATATATTACAAGATGAACTTGCTCAAACTGCAATGGCTTCTCAAGCTTTAGAGAGTGGGGGAGAGAAAAAATTAGGAGCTCAAGGAGCAAAATATACTAAAGGAAAATTAAAAGGTTTAGGAATTGAAGGGAAAGGAAAAGGAGGTAACTTAAATCAAGCACAAGTTGCAGCCTATAGAAGAACTTGGAACGCTAAGTCAGGCATCTGGAAGAAGATGAATAAAAAAGAACAAATGGATTTTAAATTGTCTCTTGATAAAATGGATTTAGCACACAAAGCTTCTGCTGGCAAACAAAATAATGAAACAACTAAGTCAGAACTTAAAAAGAAAGCAAGATATAAAGAAACAGAAATTATGTTTAAACAAACTCAGTTACTGATGGTTAGAGCCTCTAAAGCAGCAGCAGCAGGAATGAATAACGCTTTAAAATTTGCAGGTATTATAGGTATTATTACTTTGATAGGCTCAGCAGTTATGAGTGTAGTAAATGCATTTAAAAAAGTAGACGAATTAGAAGAAGCAAGAAAACAGGCAATGACCGAACAAGCCAGTGTTAATGTAAAAATAGGTGATGAACTTGAAAGAATGCTTGACCTAAGAACCAAACAAGTAAAAGTATTAAAAGGTGAAGAGCTAGTAACTAAACGTATACTTGAGTACAATACTGAAATGAATTTGCAAACAGCGAGAGCACTCTCTAGTTCTGCTTTGGCTTCACAAGCAGATAAATATGCTAACTCTTACAATGGAATGGAGAAAAAAACTGGCGTATACGAAAATGACACTCTATTTGGAAACGAAGTACCGGGCAGTAAAAAAAGAATAGGGGACACTACGACTTTTGTTGGAAGCCAAGGTACAGCTCAAAAAGGCTTATCAAAGTCTTTACGACGTATGGGAGATTTAATGTCTTCTGATTTTCAATTTAATACTGCAGGAGTAGGGGAAGAGGATGAGTTTGTAAATGCAAAAGATAAACTTAAAGAATTTGGGGACTTAATTGCAAGAGGTGGAAAATTAGACGAAGACCAAGTAAAAGATTTGCAACAACTAGAAGCTCAATACGGAAGTTTAGCAAGTAGAGTTATGTTAGCAGGTGAAACTCAAAAAACTTATGATAAGAATTTATCAAAAATGGGAGGAAAAGGGTTATTTGGCGGAGCAATGAGAAACTCTATTGCAGAGATGGAAAAAGGGTTAGATGCTCAAATGGAAATGGCTGTAATGAGAAATAAAGACGGCAAAGTTGATATGGAAAAAGTTGAGGCACTTAATACACAAATGGGTCTTGTATTCGGTTTCAAAATGGCGTTAGAAGATGTACTAGTACTAGATAAAGCAATTAAAGATGCCAAACATGAACAAGGAATGGCAATGGAAGCAGCAAAACTTACTAGGAGTTTTGAAGCAAATCAAACTGAATTATTACTTAAAAATGAAGCCAAAAGAATTAAAGTATTAGAAGCTGAGAAAGCACAAAAAGTAGCAATTAGTTCCTTACAAGCTTTAGGAGCAAATGCAACAGAGGATGATATAGCAGATGCAACAGAAAACGTAAGATTAGCAGACCAAGCAGTTGTGTTATCAGAAGAACAATTAAGAGTACAAAAGTTACTTACAGCAGAACTTCAACTACAAAACAGAATAAAGAAAACAGGACAAGAAATAGCTTTAAATAAAAAACTTGCAGACTCACTTCTAAAATTAGGTAATGCTAAATTTTATGCAGCCAATCCTTTAGCTGCAAAAATGTCAAAAGGAACAAAAGACATGATGTCTAGAAAAAGAAATCCTAACTTAGCTCAGCAAAACTATGACGCAGGGTTAAACAAATTAGATAACAAGTTTAATCAAGACTCTATAGCAAATGCTGAAGGTGGGACACCACAGATATTAGCTACTTTAACAGCTCAACTTGCAATCGATAAAGAACACTTATTACATGTTAAAACTGAAGCCGAAAAAAGCGAAGCGGAAAGAGCACTCAATAGTGCATTAGGCGCTGCAGGAGGCTCACTAGAGAGTGGTATGACAACAGGACTTATGGCTGTAGCAAAAGGCGACAAAAAAGCAAAAGACGCAGCATTAGATGTTGCAAGCGGAGTTGCAGAAGCAATAATGAAAAGTCTAATTGAAAGTTTCGTTAGTACTATAATGACACAATTCATAACAGAAACAGGAAAGGCAATAGTAGCTACTTCAGCCGAAGTTACCGCAACAAACACACTTAATGGAAATATGTTGCTTAACACCAATGCAATAATTGCTAATACAGCAGCACAGGCAATACCTTTGGCTAATGGTGGAATTATAGGATTAGCAAATGGTGGAATTACAAAACCAAAAGGATATAGACAAGGAGGAATAGCTACACAACCTACTTATTTAGTAGGAGAAGGAAAGCATAACGAAGCTGTAGTACCTCTACCAAATGGTCGTTCTATTCCTATAGATGGAGATTTTGGAAATAACAATACTTCTATTATCAATGTAACTGTTAACTCTGATGGAAGTTCTTCAATGGACTCAGATAAAGCAAGTGAGTTTGGTAAAGGAATACAAGCAGCTGTACAGCAAGAAATAGCTAAACAGCAAAGATTTGGAGGGCTACTAAGCAGCACATAATGGCAGTAGGATTTTTATTATTAAACGGAAGTACAAGAGCAATACCTGACAAAGGATTCAGTAGAGATGATACTCCTGTACTGTTTAACGTAAAATTTGGAGATGGGTATGAGCAAAGAATTGCAAATGGAATAAACGCTTTACAATCAGACTTTAGTATTTCATTCAATACAAGAACTAAAGCAGAGATAGATGATATAGTAGCATTTTTTACTTCTAAAGCAGGAGTAACTCCATTTAATTGGACAATACCAGATACAAATGGAACAGAGAATGGCAATACAGAAACAACAATAAAAGTTGTATGCTCTAATTGGTCTCAAACTTATGACTATGATGATTTTTATTCTGCTAGTGCAACTTTTAGAAGAGTCTATGAATCATGAGTGCTTTAGTACAAGACCTACAAAAACAAAATCCAGACTCTTCTTTAGTAATACTCTATGAGATAGAGCTTACTTCAAGTTCAACATTATTTTTTCATTCAGGAGAGAATGTAGGAAGTACTGTAACATTTAAATCTAATGGAACAGCAGACCAAAACTATATTTCAATACCTGTACATGCAGAAGGATTTGAAAGCGGAGGACAAAGTGCAAGGCCTCAAATAGTATTTGCAAATATAGAGTCTGTATTTTCAGCAGCAGCTGGAGCAGATTATAATGTTCTACTAGGTTGTAAGGTAACTAGAAGAACAACTCTTAAAAAATATACTAAAGTTCCTGGGAATTATACTTCCAACAACCCACCAGAGTTTCCAAAAGATATATACTTTATTGATAGAATAGCAAGTAAAACAAAATCTATAGTAACTTTTGAACTGGCAGCAGCACATGACTTAGAAGGAATACAAATACCTGCAAGACAAATAGTAGCAGGAGCATGTCCTTGGATTTATCAAGGAGCTGCAGTAGACTTAGCTGAAAAAAATAAATGTGGAGGCTGTACTTGGCATACCGAGTCTAAGTATAAAGCAGCTTATGGCATTGCAACAGGAGAAAACGGAAGCACAGAGTATACTCCATATGTTAATATAGATGATGAATACATAATACCAGCATCAACTACATTTATTTCATACTCTAGTGGAGCAGTTACAACTCAAACATATTATAAAAATACTACTGCTATAAGTACTACTACATCATTACAAAGACTAACAAAAACAGGATTACTAGACACAGGAGCCCATGGTACAACAGTAAATAATTACTGGCAAGCAGTTGCAGCAAGTAGTTCTCCGGGAACTCCTGCAGATTCTAATACTAATTTTAATAGGCACAGAATATTTTCTGCATATAGCAGTAGTATAACTTATTATGCATATACTCAAGATAACTACAATGATTATGTAACTGCTACTGTTAATGGTAAAGTAAGACTATTTAAAGCAAAGATAACAAGCATAGGACAGCCTCCTTCTATTGGAAGCGAGTACTGGGAAATAGCAGATACCTGTAGTAAAACTTTAACTGGTTGTAAAAAAAGATATGGGTTTAATCCATTAACTTTAGGTACAGCATCTAGCACTGGTAACACTGCTACAGACACCAGAGTTGTACTACCTTTTGGAGGGTTCCCTGGTGCCAAAAACTTTAGATAAGTTTTTAAACGAGTTCTATAAAGCTGCAAAAGAATCTGCCCCAAGGGAAATGTGCGGACTTGTAATAGAACAAAATAACGAACAAAAATGGATTTTGTGTGAAAACATTTCAAAAAACGAAAATACTTTTCAAATTGACGCAAATCTATACACACAATATATGATGACTTCAAATATTTTATATGTAGTCCATAGTCACTATGACCAAGAAATTTGCAAACCAAGTGATTATGATATTGATAATTGTAATGCAATGGATATTCCTTACTTTATAGTAAGCTATCCACAAAAAAGCCACTATTTACTGGAGCCTAAATGACAAGAAATATTTATTTAAAAGGAAAAATGGGAAAACTCTTTGGAGAACATTGGACCCTTAACGCCGCAACTGTGCAAGAAGCTATGCACGGCATAGACGTGCAACGAGAAAACAAACTAACTAAGTATCTAACTGAGTGTACAGAAGCAGGAATAGAATTTTATGTACAGAAAGGAGAAGAAGTATTAGGATATGATAATTTAAACATGGAATTAGGTAAAGATGATTTAATTATTACTCCTGTACCTGCAGGAGCTGGAAGCTTTGGAGACCGTCTTAAAACTATTATAGGTATAGCTCTAATTATTATAGGAATAATGAATCCAGCATTTTTAATTTCTTTGGGTGGAAAGTATGCTACGTATTTAAGAATAGGAGTTTTACTAGCAGGTAGTTTATTAACTATGAGAGGAGTTACAGGATTAATGACCCCTAAAGATGCTTCGGAAGCAGGAGAAGGCTATTTTTTCGATGGGCCAGCAAACACAGTTAAACAAGGAATACCTGTACCTTTATTATATGGAGAACTAATTGTTGGTGGAAGTCCAATGAATTTTTCTTTTTTAGGAGGGGATATGAATGTAGGTTCTCATTCTCAATATTTTATAACACCTGCAGGGTCTTCTTCAGGTACTTCTGCAGCAGGAACAACAGTCGGAGGCGGTGGGGGCTCATCAGGAGCTCAAGGCCCGGGCGGTGGTGATAATGTAACTTGGAGTTTAAAATAAAATGGCAATAAAGAAAACAGAAAACTCACTAGGAGCAGGAGCAGGTGGCGGAAGCACTTCTAACTTAGGTAATAATAAATCTTCTACAGAAAAACAATCAGCAGTAATATATGATATGCTATCGGAAGGCCCTATTCAGGGACTAGTAAATGGAGCAGCCTCTATATACTTAGACGGTACTGCAGTTATGGAGGGTGGCAATAATAAATCTTTTGGAGCAACTCATTCTACTGATGTCAGCTATACTGCTTCAACAGGAGTAATAGTAGATAACAATGGAAGCCTCTTTTCTAGTAAAGATGTTACAGAAGGAACTTTTACTATAAAAATTAGTAAAGCAGGCAAGTCAGCAACTGTAAGTACTACTGCAGGACTTAATATAATAACAGCTACTAGCAGTGTATTTGCAGCTACAGATGTTACTAGTCTTGGAGGAGGGCTATCTATTCATATTCCAGGAGCAGGTCCTGAAGGAAATGATTATATAGGAGGAATTTCAAGATTCATTAGTGCTACACAAGTTCAAGTATTTAATCCACCTAGAACAACAACAAGCGGTAAAGCTGCTAAAGTAGATTTGATTTCTACAGTAGGTACTATACAAAGCAGTGCTCAAGCAACTCTATCTAGTACAGGACTTGGAATTAACGCAGCGAATGTTACAGCATTTGTACAAACACCAACACAAACAGTAACAAGTACTCCAAAATATAATTTTGAAAATACAGCAGTAGCTTTTAGAACAGGAACAAGAGACCAATCGTATTTAAGACCCCCAGTCGGTTTAGGAAGTGCAGCTATAGTACATAATGCTTCTGCAGAAATTGAACAAACAGATTTATCTGGTTTATCTGGAATAGGAAGTACTCCTAACTCTGCAGCAGGTTGGGGCGATGCACCTGAGCCTACAGCAACAAGAACTGTTAACAGAGTTACAGCAAGTGTAATGGGAGTTACAAATCCTGGAGAAGTAGACCAAATTAGTATTAGTATAAATTTTCCTGCAGGAGTATTTGCTCATAAGTCAAAAAGTGGAAGTGAGGGACCTGCACAAGCAGAGTTTTTAATTGATTTTGATTACAGTAAAGACGGAAGCACATATACAACTACTAGAGTATTTGGAAGGTCTGATAGTCAACTAGCTGCTGCAGGTAGTAATATGGGAAGACCTAACGTTAATCAAGGCGGTAATGGAATGGTTAGAGCACATACTAGAACTCCTTTTACTAAAACCTTTTCTTTTGATATAGAAAAATATCAACCTTTTGTAGACTATAGAGTAAATATACAGAGAGTCAATGTAGCACAGGGAGAACATGGAGATTTTAATCATACTTCTACTGCTCAACTACAAGCAATACAAAATATTATAGAAGACAAATTAAGTTATCCTCTTACAGCGTATGGAGCAGTTATAGTAGATGCTCAGAACTTTTCAGGACTTCCTGTTAGAGGTTATGAGTTAAGAGGTCTAAAAGTAAAAGTTCCTACAAACTATCACCCAAGGCATGAGATTTCAGAAGGTTCAGCAGCTTCCTACACTAGACATGTTACTAACGGTAGTGTACAAAGTAGTGCACAAGATTGGGACGGTAACTTTAGAGGAGATTTACACACATTTACTACAGGAGTCAATGTAAGCGCAGTATATACAGATAATCCAGTATGGGTATTATTAGATATAATGACAAACGATAGATATGGATTAGGAAAATTTATAGACCCTGAAGGTGACTTTGCAATGATTGACAAGTTTCAGTTATATCAAATAGCAAAATACTGTGACGAATTAGTTCCTGATGGAAAAGGTGGACAAGAGCCTAGGTTTACTTGTAATATGTATATTACAGAACTAGCAGAAGCTCAAAGATATTTAGCAGATTTAATTGGAATATTTAGGGGTATGCTAGTTTATTTTAATGGAAAGATAGCTCCTCAAGTAAATCGTAAAAAATCTCCTATATATACTTTTACTAAAGGTAATGTTCTTGATGGTTCTTTTTCATACCAGTCTGCTTCCAAACGTTTTCGGTCGAATCAAATAAGAGTAACTTGGAATAATCCAGAATCTTTCTACAGACAAGATGTAGAAGTTGTAGAAGATATAGAAAATATATTAGAAACTAATAGAATAACTCCAAACGAAGTAGTAGCTATGGGTTGCACGTCTCAAGGACAAGCTCATCGTTTTGGTAAATGGATATTATTAACAGAAAAAATGGCTACAGAAGTTGTGACTTTTGGTACAGGTTTAAATGCAGCACATTTAAAACCAGGAGACCTAATAGAAGTACAAGATTCTGATATTTATACTACACAGTCAGCAGGACGTGTAGACTCAGGAGCCTCAAGTACTACAACAGTAGTAAGACTAGATAGAGCTGTAAATTTAAGTGCCTCAGGAACAAACTTTGAACTAAACTTAGTTTATCCTACAGGAGGCGCGTACTTAGCAGAAGACTATGCAGTTATAGGGGGAGTAACCTATGAAAGAGGAGATTTAATACTTTCTATAACTTCTCAAACAGCTGCAGCAAATGCCGAAGATGCAAGTGGAAATTCCATACAAGTACTATGGTCTGAGTACTCTAGAATAGAAACTCAACCTATAGGCTCTTATAGTTCAAATGTTATAACAGTATCTACAGCTTTTAGTGCAGTACCAAATGCAGAAGTAATGTGGAGTATAACAGCAACTACACAAGCTACTGGACAATCTGTTGCATCTGCTCCAAAACCTTTTCAAATTGCTTCAATTACAGAGGATTCAAATACTAAAACTCTTACTATATCAGCTACTGAATACTCAGATAATTTATATGACTTAGTAGAAAGAGGTTATGTAATAGAAAAAGTACCAGAAATAAGAAAACCTCCCGTTAGAACAGATATAATACCAGCTCCTACAACACTAGGACTAAGCGGAGTTGTATCAGGTGCAGAAAGTCAGTCAGAAGATGTAGACGCAAATACTACAGGACTTGATTTATTAATCGGCTGGAGACCTCCTGTTAGTGAGGTGGCTGGTTCAACAACAAAATATGAACACATCGGTGGATATGAGTTAATGATAATTGGCTTAGAAGATGAAGAAGGTCAAAGAAGAAAAACAATAAAATTAGGACCAGACTCAACAGGACACAGAATTAAAGGAGTAAGACCTGGAGTAGTCATTACAGTCTTTCTTAGATTAGTAACTACTACTGGATTCTTTTCTAAGTATATAAAAGATGAGATAGAACTAGTTGCATCAAAACTTCCTTTAAAATCCATACCACAAATAAGTCTTATACCAAAAGGTGGAGTCTTAAATAGAGCTTTAAGTATAAATACTTCAACACTATCAATTTCTAACTATGCATACCAATATGATGCTCCAGAGGGAACAACGTATAATAATACTACTAACAGTGCCGCATGTTATCAACAGAATTTTAATGGTATGGGAGCAAGCGCAGTAGCATACCTACTCTTTGATGCTAGTGAGTCTTCGGATAAATTAAAAGCAGTACAATTTGTAGAAAACACTACAGCAGTAAGTGCATTTGGAGACAAACTTGGAATACAATATTGGAAGGAAGCAGGAGCAAGTAATAATGGATTAACTGCAGCTTCTGGTACAGTATCTATGGCTGTAAGCACAAATATTGTAATAGGTTCAGGTACTTCTTTTACAAGTCAATTTGCAGTAGGGGACACAGTATTTATAGGAAGTGGTTCTTCTTTATTGTCCGCAACTATTAATTCAATAACTAGTGATACTTTAATGAATATTAGTGTAACAACAACTAGAGCATATAGTGGTGTAGCTGTTTTAAAATTATCGTTTGTACCTGATTTTAATTTAGACGCAATACTAGCAAAAGTAATTACAGATAGTAGTACTAATTATTCTATAAGCGAAACATACGCAATTACAGCAGGACTAGATGGTGCTGCAGGTGGTGGGGTAGATGCAAGAGCTGTAAAATTAAATGCAAGTACATATGCAGTTAGATATGAAAATGGAAGTCCTCCTTCTAATCTACAGATAACTTTAACAGCTGTTGCACAAGGAACTGCAGTTAGTCCAACTTTTGATTACTTTAAAAGTACAAACCAAGGCGCTTCTTTTAGTCAAATAACAACAGACCACTCCGGAAATAGCGTAGGGAGTAGTACTACTTCTTTTGTTTTAAAGAATGCTGATGAACCAGCACTAGAAGGAGATGTTTTAATTAGAGTTAGAATGTATGAAGGTGGAACTCTCAAAGCTACGGATACTATTACTATATTTGCTGTACAAGATGGTGCAGGAGGTACTGGTGGTATTACAGGTAATCTTACAAATGCAGCTCATACAGTATCAACAGACTCAAACGGAACAACAAGTGCAAGTGGATTTTATACCAATGCTGGAGGAGCCTTTGAAACTTTTGTTGGTGCTACAGCAGTAAGTACAAATTCAAGCGTACTATTTTATACAGGAACCAGTGGCACTAGTTTAACTAGTACTCAGAATGGTTTAACACTTACTCTTACTCAAGCTACTGGAGCTTATGCACTAACTGGTTCTAGTTGGAGTAGTAATGCAGAAACATTCACAATAAGAGCACTTATACCAGCAAGCGTACACGGTGGTACAGGAACAAAAACGTTAACTCGAAAATACACTATATCTAAATCAAAAGCAGGGGTAACTCCTGATGATGGAGACGACGGACTAAAAACTATACAAGGATACTTGTATCAAGAAAAAACGAGTTCCGGAGCACCTAATGCTCCTACAGGAAATACTTATACTTTCTCTTCTGGAGTTGTAACGGGTAGTGGTATCAATGATTCAGGTACTACAAATGTGTGGAGAAATTCTCCTCGAACACAGAATGCAACTTCTTCCAATGTTCACTACACGGTTAGATATTTTGGAATAGAAGTAGCAGGAACTCCTAATACTATATCTGTTACCTATTCTCCTGTAGTACAATTAACCAGTTTTAGTGGTGTAGTTACATTTAGTGGTGGAACACTAACGGACGGTACAACTGATAAGACTCCTTTAGAAGCTTCAGATGTAGGTTCAAGTGGTTCAACAACAATTGATGGCGCAAGAATAACAACCGGAACTATTTCTTCTAGTAACTTATCAGGTACCTCTGATGGCTCAGCTTTTACTACAGCAGGAACAAAAATTACTCTATCTAATGGAGCAATAGCTTCTAAAAACTTCAGAATAGCCAGCAATGGTGATGCCGCTTTTAAAGGAA
>Ga0209634_1002576_pt1 | contig 12610 bp, 4 predicted proteins | sample LinPmetageLP40_FD_184043 | JGI IMG/M metagenome (GOLD analysis project Ga0209634, IMG submission 184043) | Marine viral communities from the Pacific Ocean - LP-40 (SPAdes) (version 2) | ecosystem: Environmental > Aquatic > Marine > Oceanic | place: Pacific Ocean | collected 2010-08-26 | reverse complement strand
CCATACCGTTGCGTTTTATCAGTCCCCTATCTCGTAAGAGAATTATTGGGATCTGAGACTACCCCCACTGTATGATCAAAACACACTTTATGTCATTCCCAGCGAATTACTCATTCGACGCCTCTTTTCTCTATTCAATTCATCTAACAGACTGATTACTAATCGGGCAGTCTTCTCTCGATAATTCACAAGGGTCTGAAACAAATTCAGACAAGTAATGTCTATCCCAAAATAAGACAAAAACACCATGTGGCCGAAGTTTAGATAAAGAGAATGAGTGGAAATCCATAAAATATGCTTGACTCTGTGATAATTATGTCATCACAGAAACAGCAGTTGCTCCCCTTTGGAGGAAGCCGCCAAATTCTTAGGGGTATTATACAATTTAAATTTTCAATTTTTTTATAATCTATCTAAAAACATAGAAGCACGAATTTTAACCCATCCATATATATCATTATCATCTAAATAATTAACCAATTCTCTGATCTCATTAACATGATATTTTGGATCTAAAAGACATTCACCGAGTCTTCTGATTTGATTATCATGTGGGGTATGTTCAATGATATACTTGTATCTCATATTAGTAGCCCTGTAATATTCTATCGAAGATCCATCATATACTGGTGTCATTTTATTCCATAATTCCTCTGGTAATTGAGCTAAATTTACACTAAAGGTATTAAATAACAAGTATTTTCTTTCAAATCCATTAACATCCTTCAATCTATGTTCTGGTTTTCGAATAACTTGTGACCATCCCTCCGCTAGTTCTCTTTGTGATAATGGTTTTACTAAAATTTTTCTATGTTCTTTAATATTTAGTGCATGTGGTGGAATAGATACTGTTACATCTGAGGAAGTCATGTCAGAATTATGAACAGGTATTGAACATATAAATGATCCATAATTGTTTTTGTTTTTTTCCATTAATTATAATTAAAATGACTCTTTAATTATTTATTAAAATATAAAAAAAAATGAATTAAAAATTATATAATCTATTATAGTTATTAATGGATATAAATTGTATATTACAATGGTATCAAAACAAAACTATTAATCCTTTAACAAAGAAAAGAATAAAAGAAAATGGTCCTATTTATAATAATTATAATCGAGCTTATAAAAAGATGTTTCCTGATGGATTTAACTTTTTTGATATTGAATATGGTATAGATCCTATTTCAAGAAAAAATATTTGGGAAGAAAAAAATAATAAGAAAAAGTTTGTATATGATGATGATTTTAGAAATTTAATAATGTATAAGAAGAATAGTAAAATATACTGTTTTGAAAAATTAACTATTTTATATTTAAAAAAATTTAACATACAAAGACATCCAATTACAAATGATGAAATACCAAATAATATATTAACAATGGTAAAGGAAGAAAACAAACCAGAAAAAAAAGCTTTTGATGTTAAAAATTCTTGTATGAAAGTATTTCAAAAAATGTTAGATATTTCTGTTTTTATAGATTATAATGATTTTCTAAATTTAAACACAGATTGTTTAGATAAATTATATTATGAAACTCAAGATTTTTATAAAAATAATATAGAATTAACAAAACAGATTGAAGATGTTTTTACATTAACAACAAATGATTTTAATAGTAAAAAATTTGAAGAAAAACAAGAAATTATAATAAATTCATATTTAAAAATATTATTTGAAAGTGATGAAAGTTTAACCTATTTAATAAATTATATTATAATTGGCGGGTTAGGATTAGTAATACCCAAAATTTCTGAAGAATATCCACAATTTTCATTTTCATTTATATAATTCTTTTTAATTATTTATAGAATAATTTACTATATTTTATAAATATGGGAAATCACCCTGTTAAAGCTATTAACACAGAATGTTCAATTTGCTTAGATGATTTAAAATCTGATAAAATAATATTATCTTGTTCTCATGCTTTTAACGAGTATTGTATCCAAAAATCATGTGAAAAATTTATTAAAAATAATATGGATGTTTCTTGTCCAATGTGTAGAAAAATAATTTCAAAAAAAGATTTAAAAGAAATATTCAAAGAGTGGGATATTATAAATTATCAACCAGATGAATATTTTTACGAAAAAAAATTATTTTTTATGGATGATAATTTAATAATTAAAAAAACAAATCTTATTAATTTATCAAATAAAAGTGATATTTTTGCAGTGGAAAATTTATTAGTTCCTTTAAATAAAACAATATATGTACCACCTTTTATTATTACCCCCCCTATAGATATATTATATTACGAAACATTAAATTATGATTTAGCAAGTAAAATTACTAGTTGTTCAAATGATGATGAAATTTTTGGGGGTTTTAATTTTGTTTTATCAGCAAAATTTGAAAATTCACTTAGTTATTATAATTTTTTAAATAGGACTTTTGATGTCGAAAAATTTAAGAATTATGAATTTTATAATGATTTTATAAATTCAAAAACTCATATAAGATTTTGGATAAGAGATTTAGATAAAATAAACATAATTAATAATACTTTAGGTACATCAGAATTTGGTCTAAAAATATTACCAAAACGAAATATTTGTTTATTCAAATCATATTTATTTTATGATTCAAATAACATTTACATAATTAATGAATTATTTGGTATTAATTACCTTGATTCATAATAAATAAGGCAGTGCCTATTACTAAAATAATAATAATTAATAATATTAAGATAATTTTTAATTGACCACCCTCCGCTTCTACTTGTTTTTCTTCTGCTTTTTTTATTGCTTGTACTATCTTATTTTTCTCTTTCTTACAATTAGGTAAACTGAAATTAGTTCCAGTACCACATTTAAAATCAGGTACTTTCAAGTCTTTTCTTGTATCTTTTACTAAATCAAGAATTTGTTTAACATCAGAGTTAAATTGTTGATTGTATTTAAATCTTTGATCTAATCTAAGATTTGTTTGATTAATTCTATTAAAGTAATCAATCTTCATACTATCTCTGTAAAATGAGTCTGGTACACTTGATTGAGATAAAACATTCTTTACTTTACCATCTATGTCCGATCTAATATCACTAAATGAGTCTAATAATGCTTCTTCTTGTTCCTCAAAATAATCTAATAGAATGTTACTATAGTAAGAATCTAAAGTGTCTGGATTAAGTCCATTATTTTCAGCAAAAGCTCTATCATAAACAGCATCATGATTTGAATTAAGTTTATTTTTAATATATTTATCTCTAAAATATTTAATTTGATTTTCAATTAAAGTACAATATGCTCTTATACCATTGAAATCTATTTTTAAATTACTACTTGGATCCATTCCAAGATCGCCAGTATTAGCTGATCCTTCTGGGTAAGCTAATGTAACATTACCTGCGCTAGAAAAGAATGAACCTTCACGATTAATTATATCTTCTGTTAAATTTTCAGCTAAAGTATTATTTAATAGTCTATATTTAGAATCATTTCTATCTCTTAATCCAGTTATTGCTAAATTTATACCAGCAATATAATCTTTTAATCTACTTGCTTTTGTATTATTTGTTGCGAATTCACTCTTAAAACCAGCATTATTAGGGGCTGCTTGATTTTCAATGGATGATACATTTGTAAAATTTTCTTTTAAAAATGGAAACATAGAAGTTGTTGTAACTTCTGTAACTAATTCTTGTAATGAGTCTAATGCTTCTATATTATTATTATAATTACTTGTTACTAATTCTGTTCCCTCTAATTTTTTGATTAAAAATAAATTTGTATCATTTTCATTTCTAAATACATCATTAATAAATACTTTTTTAGAAATTTCATATTCTTCATCCCATGAATTACCTGAACTAGAATCTAAGCCTTCGAAAAATCCGTCAAGTTCGGTTTCTTTAAATAAAACTTTTGTTGTAATACTATTATTAGAATCATTTCTATTTAAATTAAAATTATCATGATCTATCTTGATTGAATAATAATTTCTATTATCAACAGTATCACATGTAGATGCATTTGGTTCTAATATATTATTTGTACTTGGATCTACATAAGGAAGAGCGTTATTACCTGAATTATATCTTTTGTATAATAAACCTATATTTACTTTTATACCAAGATTTTGAATTGGGTTTTCTTTATAAAATCCTGATTGATATGAGGATGGTTGAGAATTTAATTCATCATCTTGAACAAAATTTTCATAATTTCTTAAATCAAGAAACGATAAATTATCATATTTACCATCTACATCAGTAATTTGTGTTGCTCCTGTTTGTGACTGTTGGGTCAAAATTATATTATTTCTTCGTTGTGTTAGATGTAACATAATAAACTTACTTCTAATTAAATCAGATTCAATGTTAATATCTAATGGTGTTTTAAAGACTAATGTACTTTTGAATGAACTATTTGTTGATTTTAGATTTAATTTTGGATAAAGTGTATTTGATGAACTAGATGAAGTTGTAGCCGTAGATGAAGGACAGTCAACTCCGGAATAATCCGTTGTTGTATGTAATGGTCCAATTAAACTAATCATAAAATTTTTAGTACAAGTATTCTCTGTTGAATCATATTTTAATCCATTAATCAAATAGTTCATTTTTAATCCATCTATATTTTGTAACTTTGTTTCATTAGATGATAATGTAATGTCAAAATTATTATATTCTTCTGAAATTTCTTTACTTTCTTCACCTCTATTTGATCCAAGATCAACTGCATTTTGAACAATGGAGTTTTTATCTAAACCACTCGCACCTTTTTTGGTACAATCTCCACTTGGTAGTGGAACTGTTATAGTTGGAGAAATTATTGGAGATAAATGAAATGTATTTTTAATATTATTGAGTGTATTTCTTCTGACTGTATTAGATGATCCAATAACTTCATCTGTATTACTAAAAATAGCTTCAACAGGCACAACATTTTCTTTTGATAAATGAGAACATAAATTATATTTACAATATAAAGTTATAACTCTATTAGATCCATTATCTTTTATATCATGTTTAAATTGAGGTAAAGTATATGTAAGATTATTTTCTAGTAATGATTTAGTTACCAAAAACTTGATATATGGAAGAATATTATTCTCTAATGTTTGTTTATCTTGAATTGTATTTCCACCTGAATTTTTAAAATGTGTATGGATTGCATTAACTTCATTTTCATCACTAATATTAGGAGGTACAACAACATTTATTTTTAAAATTTGATTACCTGTATTAAAATTGCCTTTTCTATAATATGAGCCTCCTGCAAAATAACTATTATTTTCTTTTATTGTGGGGTCATCATTATTTTCATCATATGAAGTTACATTTTTAACTTCTGTAATAGAATTAAATAATTCTAATAGTCTATTTTTAATGTGTTGTCTATCTGTTTCACTTCTAGAATTAAAACCTTGTTGGCTATTTGATGCCGTTGATAAACTTTTACCATCATGAGTATAGGTTGCAGGATCAATACTTAGATTCTTTGCTACTATACCATCTGTAAATAAATTAATAAACCGATCATCATGATCTGACGAACTTGTTCCTATAGAATCAATAAGAAATTTAATATAATTCATTAAAAAATATGGATCTCTTAAATATCTTACATATTTATATTCGGGTTCTAATTCCCCAACATCACCATTGTCATCACATCTTTTTTCATCGTCAAAATTTACTTCCATTGGAATATGATTTTGGCTCATCTGTGCTTTCATCTTAATTACATTTAAATTTTTATTTAATCCCGCTTCTGTTGAAGGATTTATAAAATCAATACTATTTTGAGCAAAATTAAATTTAACTTTTTGTGTAAAAGCTAACTTAAAAAGTAGTTGAATTAATTTCATACCGGTGCTGTCATTTAAATTTTGGGAAAATTTTATATGAAAAAATTCTTTTGTTGTTTTTGTTATCTGAATTTTTGCGGTCTTTATGTTGTTTCTTGGTATTATAGAAGTAATATTATTATTATTATTATCTTTAACAGTTGTAGCTTTCGATTTGGCTAAGATTATTCCATTACTATCATAAAAAGGAACCATACTAATTCTATTAATATACCACTCTACTAAATCCTGTTCTTCTTGTGTTGCAGTTGATTTAAAAGCATTATTGCTCTCTATATCTAAAATAGAACTAAATTCTTGTATTGAGTGAGGAACATATAAAAAGTCGGTTTCTAAACTAATATTATTTAAATTTAATATATTTTGTCTTTTCTGAATTAATAAGTAGATATCTCTGTTTGCTATATTGCTAAAACCATAATCTTTACTTTCTATCTCATAATTTCGATTAAGATGGATGAATATATCTGTATTATGTTCACCTGGACCAGAACCAATATGATGTCTTTCTAATTTTAAAACCCATCTATTATTTTCAATTTGAAATATTAATTTATATCCTTGATAATTGAATTTTGTTACATCATTATTAGAATCACCTATTTTTTTACTAAATTTTGATGATAACCAAGTATTAAATTTATCAGGTTCCGTATCTTCTCCATTATATGCTGCATTTTTAACTTCATATCTTGTAAATTTTATTAAATCATTAACTCCTACATTCATGCCAAATTTTTTACTAATATCTCTCATATTTATAAATACATCATCACTATTTGTATTAGATAAATTAAACTTTGTAATATTTAAAATATCATCATTTTCATAACCACCTGATGATTGTTCTTGTAAAATATCAAAAAATTGAGCTGGATCATTATATTTAAGAGATAAAGTAGTAACATTCATTGTTTGATATCCAGATATTTCTTCTTCACTTAAAATATTTGCTAATTTATCAACCCTATCGTTATTACCGCCTGATATCATAAAATCAGTTGATGCAAATGTATTGGGGTCGTCAGCTTCTTTTATACTTGAATTTAAAATTTTAGTATAAGCTAAATCATTACAAACATTAAATATTCTTTCTAAAACCATATTATCTGTATCATTTGTATTTTCTAATGGATCCCAAATAGTTTCTTCATCTTCTAATAATACTAATGTATCATTTATATTGACATAATTAGCTCTTACTTGAGCTGTTTGTAATAAATCATTACCTGAACCTAAGTTAGGTTCAAATGTTGAATTTAACTCATCATCACCACCAGAAACCCTTAATTTTGAATAAAAGTATTTATTAGAAAATCTCATAACATTATCTCTAGTTTCTTCAGGTCGATCACTTCCTGGAAATCTTGTATTAACTAATGGGTCATATTTATTACATCCAAGATATCTATCACTTAAAGCAATCAAAGATAAATCTGAATTATCATCTGATCTCATAAATAAACCCCATCTATTACATGAGTTTAAATATTGTATTTCAATTGGTGTTCTATAATGGTAGTCAATTGTATCTGCATTTCCATTAATATTGTCACTTCCAGATGAAGGTTGGAAAAATGACATAGAGGTATCTACTGTATCTAATTCTGGTCTTATATTTGAATTATTTATTCTAAATCTGATTATATCTCTATTTGCTCTTCTATCTGTATCATTATCAGTAAAGAAAGTATCGCCTCTATCATAATCCAAATCAGTATTAAAAGCATAGCCATAATAATATTTACTTTTAGTCATTTTTTGTAAAATTTTCTTCATTTCTTCCAAATAATCTGTAGTAGTATAGGTAGCCTGTGCATTTCCATAATCTATATTACCTGGATCTAATTTAAAATCATTATATACCTCCCATAAAAATAATATTCTTTTTTGATCATTTGTAGAGAAATTTATTGCTCTACAAATAGTACCTACTTCTGAAGTACTACCAGTCGTTTGATCTTGACATTTTTGTACATATGTTCTTAAGGTTCTTAAAGTAGGTTGTTCTTCAAATCTAGAACCTTGGGGTGGTTGAACTGTGTTGTCATCAATATCCTTTATTACTACATGACTATCATCCCTAGTTGGACACCCAGGTATATTACCTGAATCTGTTGTAATACATCTGTTTGCGGTAGTTTTTATAGCGTTAATATATGCTTGTTCATCAGAATTATCACTTGAACATGGTAAATCGTGACCAATATTTAATGTAGTTTGTGAAGATGTAATAGGTACTCTAATATCTCGTGCACTTGTTGTAGTTACAGATCCCATGAAAGATTCTGCTAAATTATTGTGTAATGATGAATACATACAATAACTATTTCTTATAATATTTTCTTCTATAATATTACCTGAATCTGTATCTATTACTGGTTTGAAACCATTTTCTCCTTCTTGAGCTGCACCAGATTGGGCAGAAGCAGTAGAATCACTTACACCTGTTTTTGGTATTCTTGTTCCGTAAACTATTCTTTTAGACTCATTAGCAATAGACACTTGTTCAGTTAAAGTTTTTACTGAATTAGTATTTGGATCCCAATATGTAATTGGCGAACAAGTTCCTTCAATTAAAAATTCAGGATTATCAAAACTAATAATACCATCAATTAAATATTTACTTTTACCATTACTATTTCGAATAGCAGTTTTATCTGTAATACTACCATGAACACCTCCTGATGTTCCACGACCATAAACATTTGGTACGGCTTGTGGTACTACAGGAAGGGAAACAATTAATGGTTCAGATGATTCACTAGTATTATTATAAATTTTACCTTGTGCCCTTTCGTAAGTATTATCAACTATATTCCAACCATAATCAATAGGTCTGAATTCATTTGTCTCCAAACCAGGAGCAGTAACATCTGTTGTTGAAGGAAAAAAGTGCTTAAGATTAGCATGTAATCTTATTCTATCATAACATATTTCTTCATTATTTTGTATTTCCTTCGCTGATTTATCTGGAATAGATTGTTGACTTTTGGCATCAACCGTAAATGCTCTTGATTGTAAAATTACAGAAAGCCCAGTAGTAGGTCTTTGTTCAAAAATCATCCATTTTTTTCTTCCTTGATTCTCTGTATCTTGAATTAAAGTTAAAAAGAATACACCATTAGTTCTATCATAAATAGGGCTTCTAGATGTTCCAATATTAACTAATCTTTTTCTAAACCATGTTTGATCCTGACCAAAACCTGCTACCCTAAATAATTGACTTTGACTATCTAATACTTTATCATAAACACCATTTAATGGATAGATAAAATCTTCAATTGGATATTTTGCAATATCTGAATTATCATTGTATAATCTAACATTTCTTTGATATCTATCCCATAATGGTTTCCAGTTTTCTTTCTTTCTTTTATAATTAAATTTACTTAAATATAAATATGGTGACTCATCACATGTACTTTTATATTGAAAAGCATCTGCCCCTGATTGGTTAATATCAATTCGAATATTTGAATTTGTGTTACCACAAACATTTACCTGGGCAATATTTTCCATATTCACTACGCCAATATTACTATTATTGAACTGTATAACATTATTACATACAACAGTTGTACTACCAGAAGTACCCGAAGTTTCTGGTTCTAATTTATATGTTTTTGTTATATTATTGTTTTGTTTCATTAATTTACAAAAATCATCGAAATCATCAGTTTTTATATTTAATTTTGAACCATTTCTATTATTATCTTCAGAAATTCTGTCTAAATCACTACTATAAAGTTGTATATTATATTTACTAAAATAAGTTGCTGCATTAACTGTACTGGTATTTACTCCACTACTAGCACTAACTCGTTGTAAACTATTAGTACCCTTAGTTTGTAAATATGGATCTACCATTTTTTTAGTAATTTTTCTTTTCTTGGTTGCTATATCATCAGTATCTTCTAATTTAACATTGTATATTTTAGCTATTTTTTCTAGATCATCAGCATCAAAATTATCTAAATCAGCTTTACCATTACGATTATTATCTTCAATAATATTTGATTTATGGGTTAGAGACATACCATATGCTGAATTATTACAAGCACATTGAATTGTACCCTGATAATTTTTAATATCAAATTTCTTATGTTCTTTGTATATCATTGAGTTTAATTTTATTTCTCTGTAAACTAAAAATTTCATGAATTCTGTAATAACTATCTTAGAATCTGCTTCACTTAATTCATTAACAATATTAAAATCGGTTATAAAATCACTACCAGAATCTGGTGGTAAATTAGTCAAGTTTCTTACAAAAGGAAATTGTTTTAAATATAAACCGGATTCATTTTTTACATTGTCATCGTTATAATTTATTAGATCAGCATAACATTCAATTTCTAGTAATTTAGATAAATAGATTGGATCATTACTATTATGATGATAAGTTCCTTGAGGTCCAAATTGTGAATCTAAAATTATTGGTTGTGTTAAATTACGAGCAGAACCATCACTTGCTGTAGGTGGAATTATATAAGGATGACTTGTTAAAGTTCCAGATTTAAGTACAAATCTATTCAATGTTGACCATCTGGGATTAACACCCTTAGTAGCTGGATGTAATTCAAAATCAGTTGTAGCAGCACCACTCGTATTTGAACTTAATAGGCCATTTAAATATGATGTTATATCTTCTTGAACTTTAGACTGAGTTAAACTATTATGAGATTCAGTAGCACTAAAATCTTTGTCAATTTCAAGTTCCTTTACAATATCTTCTAATTCAACAGAACCATCACTTGCGGATTCGGATGATAATCTTTTAATTAAATTATTATAATCCATCCAAAATAAATTATCATTAAAAAATAAATATCTGAATTTATAAATTAAATCATTATTATATGCTTTTTCAACATAAGTTGAAACATCAATTTCACTTTCAGGAGAAGTTGGATCAGGATTTTTAATTTTTTTATAATCCATAGAATCGTAAAATAAATTGCTAAAACCTGAGATATTTCTCACTTTTGTTATTCTTAATAAAGTTTTACCTGTACTACCCCCTAAAGTATCTTCTGTAATAACTGGTATAATTACTCTTAAATCAAGAGCAGTAGCATCAGGATTTTGTATAACATAAGCACTCTTACCAAATAGTTTCCTTGGTAAACCTAAATTGACTAATCTTCTATAATGATTATTATGATGATATGTAATATTATCAGGGCCAATAGTTTCAGGTGCCATACTTGTTTCTCCTGTAAAAACATTTTCCCAACTTAATTCTTCAGAAGATAGTATGTTTTTAGATAATTTTAGTTGATCATCTTCTTCTATCATATCTATCTCAAAATCAGGAATTTTACCCATAAAATCACTCAAGTCATCCCAATTATTACTACTTGGTTTTCCATTCACAATATAATTAATACTATTTAACGATTCATCTGACCATTCAGTCATTTCAAAGGCATCAACTATGTTACTTACAGATAAAACATTTTTATAACCATCTTCTTCATTTGAGAATTCGAAATTTTTAGGAATTGCACACCTTTTTGCTAAACTACGGACTGGTTTATTACTAGTATTATTATAATCATCAATAGTACCAGCACTTTCAGAACCACTTCTTTCAATTGTAATACATCCTGAATCAAAAATTTGTTTAGCACAAATTTCTTCTAAATCAATACCACATGTCATATTGGCACCGAACTCTCTATTAACAGCATCTAAATTTGTGGTTAATTCTGAATATATACCGCGATTAAGATTATTTATTTTTTGACTATAAATTTTATTAATAGTTGTATAATAATCATCTGAATCTAGCACGTCTTCAGGGATATCACTAAATGGTCTATTAATATTATATTCAGCTTTACCAATATTCCTTACTTTATCTAAATCTAATCCATCGTTATTAACAAATTTGTCAACATCATCATCAGCATTTGGATTTTCAATATTTACATAATAAGTTTCTACATTTTCTTTTAAATTTGTTTTAGGATATTTAATATTATTATTAGCATCATTTTCTATAAGAGGACCTTCGCTACTAGTAAATGTATAGGAAGGTAAAGGTATAGCAATTGATTTTTTATTTAAATTAGTTTGAGCAATACTTCCGTCATTTCCTCCACCTACTAATTCGTGAAGTATATTTTTTCTCCCTTCAACTGTTTCCGATTGAGATGATGTTGTGTTAAATGGAGATTGTTTTGAAATTGTATCTGCTTTTTCTTGAAATCTAGAACAAAAATGCATTCTTTTATATGGATCCATTAAACGACCATTATAATAATAATCTTTTATGATTTTTTGTTGTAAATTTGCTTTTTCCTCTTTTAAATTAATTTTTCTTGGATTCTCAACATCAATCCCTGCATCATTTTGTATATTATCAGGTTCATTTTCAATTAAAGAATCATAAGAATCAACAACATTATTTAATGATTCTACTCTATTATATAAAACTTGATCAATATGTCTCATTAAAGTTGATTGTTTAGCATTTGGAGGTAAATTATTTTTAATTCTTGGAGTTTCAATATTTTCTGTATTAATATTATTTTTTTCAATATTAGTATCGGTATAATTATTTTCATCACTATGTAATCCGGCAATTGAATTTCCCATATATATAAAAAGATATATTTTTTTTTAAATTAATTCTTAATATTTTTATCTAAATTTATATATATAAATGGGCAATAATTTGAGTAATACAAATATGAATAAAAGTATTAACAATAGTAATATTGAAAGTAGGGCAAATATAAATAGAACAGCCATGAATAAAGTTATAACTAATATGG